>ENA-OYAW01000239-OYAW01000239.1-human-gut-metagenome-genome-assembly--contig:-NODE-239-length-13494-cov-8.512687_pt1 | contig 13494 bp, 5 predicted proteins | sample MGYA00244521_ERZ652827 | MGnify/ENA primary metagenome ERZ652827 (study PRJEB26926, sample SAMN06164398) | human gut metagenome | biome: ENVO:00009003; feature: ENVO:2100002; material: ENVO:00002003... | reverse complement strand
ATTTATATTTGTGCGCCTATCTACTCATCACGAGCGGATAGGCGCATTTATTAATTTAAAACGTTTGGTAAAGTTATGAAAAGTAATTTGATTTTGTCATCAGAGAGTAGGGAATTGTTAGGTAGAAACATTTCTGTTATGTCCAAGGACGGATTTGTATGCATAACTGAAGTAATGGAGGCGTTGAACGAGAAACGCAAGTCTATTGGGCTGGAGGCGAGAAGACTCGACCACCTGTTTGCTACTAATGGATTTCAGGAGAAAATGAAATCTCTAGTTAAAGAGCTAAGTGCCAACAATATATGTACAGTAATGAAAAGTACTGTACAAAAAGAGGTATTGAAAATAGGTAAGATGACGGATCTTAAAAAATACGGTATGGCTTATCGCAAGGGAAAAGGAGAGGGGCAAAAATGGTATATTAATCCATATTTCTTTGTCATGATAGCCTTGGAGTTGGATCCGGAGATATACGCCAAGGTGATAATATGGTTGCATGATGGATTCATAGAGGACAGGAATGCCGCTGGCGAGGCTTATATCAAGATGAGTTCGGCCGTCGCCAGGTTGGTTAGCGACAAGAGTCAGTTGTCTGATAAGATATCAAGGGTAGCTAAGGCTATTAATTTTATCGTCTTTAACAAGCATGAGAGTGGGATAAGGAGTACGGCTACAAAGAATCAGTTAAACGACATAGTAGCTGTAGAGAATGTTATCACCGGGGTTATAGATGGTGGTTTTATAGATACTTATGATAAACTTATAGATTATCTTGGTCATGAGTGGAAAAAGAAATGGGGTAATCCTGTTATGTCTTTAAAGGATTAGTATTAAAGAGACTCATCATTGTCAAATGGTGAGTCTGTATTTTTTTTAAACTATCTTTGTATCAGAACGAAATAATTTGATATATGGGAAAGTATGTAATTAAAAGGAAGATACCTAAATATCAAGATGCTGGGGAAGTTGATCCTGTCATGCCCGGTAATGTTGTTGGTCTTCAGGGTCTTGGGGTGGAACCTCTGGTTTCGTCTACCCGGATAGGATTTGATATTCAGCAGCCTGATATTAATACCATTGATACAAGTGATTTGAACGCTATCGTTGACAGCAATAAGAAGGTTGACAAGTCTGGCAGTACGGATGTTTTTGACTTTACCACCATACCTTATTATGGCGCTGATGATATAGGGTCTAGATTCACTCAGATGGGTCGTGGTATAGGGCGTATGAGAAGCGAGGGATATGGTGATTTATCCACTGGGGCTAAAACAGCTAATACGATAACTACCATAGCCTCAGGAATTGGTGGTATCATGGGATTGGCTCGTAACGTGGTTTCTGGGATAGCGTCTGAGAAAGGTGCTCGTACCAATATCAGGTTGGCTCAGGAGCGTGAGGCTAGGCAAAGAAGACAATCCCAGATGCAGTATAAGGATGGTGGGGGTGTTTATCTAGGACCTAATAATAGGTTCGATAGCGGAAGCCTTACCGGTGAGTACCTGTATCCGTTACCTAAGTCGATGGAAGATCAAGCCAACGTAGAGGTCGAGAAGGGTGAGTACGTGACGCAGCCCGGAGAGGCGCCGATGGAGGCTATGGGGCAGAAGCACGCCGATGGTGGAACCCCCGTTTCCTTGGAGCAGGGAACGAAGGTTATTACCGACGACACAACCATAGAGCCGGATTTCGCTAAATACATCAGAGATACGTATGGGATCAAAGCCACGCCTAAGGATACGTATGCTACGTTAATGGACAGGTATAAGGCTAAGATCGGTCTTAAATCGGCTTACGATGATCAGAAAAAGGCGCTGGAGAAGCTGAAGAAAAACGATAAGATAGATGACGAGAATACAAGGCGTTTAAACGCCTCCGTATTATCTAAGGCTATAAATGATAGCAACGATACCGTTAATGGCTTAGAGGGAAGATTTACGGACTTCGCTAATGTCATATACAAGGAGCAGGAAGACCGGAAGATGAAGAAGGATGAGGATACTTATTTTGCCAAGGGAGGCGAGATAGATAATATCATATCCAGATCCATGAAAGAATATGGTCTTACAGAAGATGATGTAGCTGAGGCTAAGAAAGAGCTGCTTAAGAAAGTAGCTGGTATTCGTCAGAAGATGGAGATAGGAGGCACGTCTTTGTTCGGTCGTAAATTAACTTTCCGCCCGATCGAGAATAGGTTCAACAATGATCCTAACTATTTCGGTTATCAGCGCCAAGGAACTGATGGCTCTTATGGAGGTATTAATACGGATGAGAGGTTGAATTATTATAAGACATTCAATCCGGTCGCTTACGATGCTTATATGGGAGCTTCAGAGGGCACTAGGGCTAGGGCGTTGCAAGACGCTATCTACGGTCAGACAAGTAGCTGGATGGGCTTGGCTACGGCTGAGAACCCGATCATCGCCAACGCCGAGGCGCTTCGGGATTACACGACGCTCGTTTCCTTTGGCGGTGAGGATAGTCAAGGTAATTACCCGGAAGACAAGAAAGCCGCATATCATGATAGGATGAGAGACAATAAATTAGGTTTGTTTACCACATCTCGCCCTATGATCGGTCTAGACGTTGTTACAGAGGAACAACATAAGGCTCTTAACGATGCCGGTATCACCCATTTTAGCCAACTGTTCTCTGATAAGAACAAGGATGTCGTTAATAAGATACTTGGCGAGGATATGCTTAAGATGCAGGCATTGAGATCCATGAAGGGAATGGAAGGTCTTGATTTTATACTTGACCCTCATAAGGTGGCTCCCGGTCCTATGGATATAGGTGATGTGGAGAATCCTGATGTTAAGCTGGATATGCCTGAACTTATTGATGCTAGTACCCTTCCTAAGACGAATACCAATACAAATACAGATAAGTCGGATAACAATAGGGGAGGAAGAAATATAGTAGGTGGTGGTCTTGATTTTCCTGAGGTGTTCAGGATGACTCCGGGATCTGTGACAACGGAAGGTCTGGAAAGGCATTACGCTCCTACCGTGGATCCGGTGTTGAGATCGGCTGATCAGTATATGGTTGAGGCTAATCGTGCTTTCCAATCACAATTGGATCAGATGGGTAATGTCCCGGATTCCCAGAGAGGGGCTTTATCTTCCAATTTACAGGCTATCATGAGTTCCAATATAGGTAAGTATATAAATGAGGTAGAACAAGGGAATGTGGCTCAAAGAACTTGGGCTGATAATATAAACGCTCGTACTTGGGCTGACACGTATGATAAGAATATAGCCCAACGTCAGGCTTATCAACAACGGATATTGCAGGGGTTGGCTATTAATGACGAGAACTGGGCTAGGTATTTCGATAGCGTGAATGACGAGATCCAGCAGAAGTGGAATACGGCTACGACCATGAATACATTAAGGTCTATATTCGGGGATGTAAAGATCGGTCCTAATGGGCAGCTGATCGCTGATCCTCAAGGAGATATATTAAGTTACAGGAGATTATATCCCGCTCAGGAAGTAACTAAAGGCAAGAAAGGATAAAGGATGGCTTCACAATACAGTATATTAAGGAATTACGGTAAGTACGTATCACCCTACAACATGGATGTCATGATGCAGGGTATGGGATACATGCAGCAGAAGATAGATACCAATCGGCAGGCCATAAACGAGTATGCTGATTATATCATCAATTCTGATATTATAAAACCTCAGGATAGGGAATATCTTCAGAATAGGTTAAATGGATTGATACAGGATGTGAATAACGTGTATCGTAAATCCAATCTAGCTTCTGATGGTATAGCTAGAAGCATACAAGCCCGTCTTGGAGAGGCTTTGGATACCCGTGTGCTGAACGCTATCGCCGGTACTAGGGAGTATAGGTCTTTCTCTCAGAAGATCGAAGATATGAAGCTTAATAATCCTAAGCAATATAGTGCCATAAATGAGGCTGTGGCCTTAATGCCGTTTTATGAATGGGTTAATGATGGTCAGGTTGGTACAAGGATGAATCCTATTCACTACACACCTTATACGGATTACAATGAGGAGATGAATAAGATGATGAAGGATTTCGTCAGTCTTAATAAGGGAAAGAAGTTTTCTATTCCTGAGGTAGTGGATGGCAAGCCTACTGGTAGGATGAGAGATATTACTGTTGATGAGATGAGTCGATCTCAGATTAGAGCGATAGCCGCCAGATCTATATCCCAGAACGCTAAGGCTCAGATGCAGATAGAGGGTCAGTATTTGGCTGCCACTAATCCCGGTATGTTTAGTGGCATGACTACCGATCAGTTCGTTAATAAATATGTTTCCGGTTTTGACGCTGAGGAGAGCGCACTCTTAGCCAAACTCAAAGGGGCCGAGGCCAGCCCTTCCGCTAAGGCGGCTATTGAAGCGTCACTACAGGAGGTCCGGGAACAGCGCCGTGCGTTAGTGGAGGAGGCTACTTCCTTTATTGGCAATAATATGAATCCGGCTAGAGCGGGGGAGTTTATTGTACGTAATGAATTTCTTGATGGTGTATCCGCTAGATGGTCGTATAACAACTCATCTGAGAACTACATCGCTGATGATTATTACTTTAAGATGAGAGATCTTGATTTCAAGGAGAGAGAGTTCTCGTGGAGGCAGAAATCCAAGGAGATAGATCAGAATCTTAAGCTTAGGGAAGTAATGTCCAAGGAAGCTGGTAATAGCTCTAATATCCCTACAGGTGTTATGATTGAGTTGGAAAAGGTTCAGCCTAATGTTACTCCTGAGAATATATTTGACAATCAATATATTCAGAATGAGAATAATATATCGACAGGTGAGAAGGATTTAATATCATCCATAAATCCTGTTGATCTACGAGGCATAGAGAACGATATACAAAATAATCCTTCTATATACCCTGGTGGTGTTAATAGTGAGAATATTATGGCATGGATCACCAATAATGGCGGTGCGTCAAGTTCTGTATTATCATCAACCCCAAATATGGTGAATCAATACGAGGCTCTTATGGCAGCGAATGATAACAGGAATAGGTATGGTAAGATCATGGATGAGGAAGTTGATTATCTTACAAATGCTTTTGATGTCGCTACGGAAAATATCCTTAATGATGCTGTAAGGGATCGGGACTATGTTACTGGCGGTATTGATACATATACTGACAATGGTATGGTTAATGCGAGGGATGTTGGTAAGAATGGAGCTATTATTGGAGGGAAAGAGTATTCACCAGAAGATGCTTTAAAGGTTTCCGCTATAGCTGGATTGATAAGCGAGAATATCAACTATGCGGATAGATCTATAGCTAATACGGAGCTGATGAGATCTTATATAAATTTGTTAAATAGATATTCAGGAGAAAATTTCACTCTGGAGGACATAAATGATATAGCTAAAACTTATAGTCGTGTAGACAATCCGGTAATGAATAGCGATAATGTCGATATGACTAGTAGGAATAAAATGATCAAGATCTTAGGTAAGAATATGTCTAGAGCTGACGGCCCTACGCTTAGAAGAGAATGGTCTTCATCTAATATAGGTCGTAATATAGCTAAGGCTATTCAGGATTCTAAAATGGTCTATGAAAGAAGATATGACGAGTTTGCTCCAAGATCATGGTCGTTCTCTAATTCTACCAATGCCTCTAAAGAAGATAGGCGTATGCATGCTAAATTAGAGAGTCTGCTTTTGTCAAGAGCTGGTTTCTTGAATAAGGATAAAGATAGCAGGCTTAATAATTACATATTGTATGCTCGTCCTACGGATAATCCCAATACATTTGATTTGGTAGCTATGGCTGGCGGAAAAAATATCGCTACGGTTCAAGTTACTAAAGAGGAATTAGATAGTATGGGGTATAGTTTGTACGAAAGGGAAAGGAATGTAAGATCTGAAGATTACGAATCTAAGATCATCCCTGTATCTTTTTCTGCCACGACCAATAGGCCTTATCAGAAATGGGCGCAAGCTAATTCACTTGGCGCTTTCGCTACTATCGAGAATGCGGCTGAGGAGGCTTCTAGGATGGTTGATAAGTACAATATTCAGAACAATGAACTAGCTACATCAGAGCTTAATAAAAGAGCTATTAGGATTATTAATACGGTTTTAAGAAATTACAAATCGTATGATATTAAAGCCAAGGGCTTTCCTGGAGGTGTTGAGGTTGGCGTTTATTTTCACGGGCAGGCTAGGACCGGGACACCTCTAAAGGTGTTGGAATATAATACTGATTATGCTGATAATATCATGAAGATTATAAATATGTGTCCTCAGATGTATCTTACCCAAGCCGTGGTTGAGGCTATCAATAAAGACGTTATTGTTAAGGGTAGAGATATTAATGAGCAGCACTCTGATCTTAGCAATATTCTTTCGGTGTTGGATAAAGAGACTATGGATAAAATAGATGGAAAAAATGAGCAATAATAATAACGATATAGGGAATGTGATGAAGAGTCAGGGATATTATGTCCCTACTCCATCAATTCCATCTCCCATGCCTTCTAAGGATAATATTTCTTCTATCCCTATACCTGTTGGCATGCGCGGTTCATCGGATATGGATAATGATGTTTTGTCTAGAGAGGGAAGCAGGAGTATTCCATCATTAGTAGAGGGTATAAAAAATTCCGTAGAGACATCTTATCATGATGATGTAAAAGCAAGGAATCCGCTTTTTCAGATGATAAACGAGACGGGTATTCCTAAGGGTAATTATGATATAACTGGAAGTAGGATCAACCTTCGTGATTCAAGGTATAGGCTGTCAACAGGTGAATGGATTCCAAAATACGAGAGTTATATCAATAATGTGGATAATGATGATCGTCTATCGAGAAGTCAAAGTGGTTGGGAGAAAACTTATAGAGGATTAGGTAAGTTTATTTATAAGTCTGCTTTGTATGGAATAGGTGGAGTAGGTCAGTCTGTTTATGGATTAAAGGAGCTTGTTACAAAAGGGACGTTATCAGCTATGTATGATAACAGTTTTGCCAGATGGTTGGATGATATGGATAAGCGTGGTGATTATACGCTTAATCATTATTACAGTAAGGAGGAGCGAGATGCTGGATTTCTTAAAAGTATGTTTACAACCAATTTTTGGACAAATGATCTTTTGTCAGGAGCTGCATTTACGGCTGGAGCCGTTTTGTCATCTTACGCCTTCGCCGGAGCTGGTCTTATGAATGCCGCTCGTATGGGGGCTAGAATAGGTGCTACGATTGCCGGTATGGGGAAGGCTGTTTCTGCTACAAAGACCGGGTTTAATGCTATGCTAAGAGCTGCCCGCATAGGACGAGGCATAGGTAAGGGGCTGGACAACCTGACCTTTATCGGTACGTCAACGCTTTGGGAGGCTTCGGTAGAGTCAAGGAGTGGGTTGATGGAATCTGAGGAAAACTTCAAGCAGGCTTACAGGAATGCCTATGGTAGAGAAGCCTCATATGAGGAACTCATGAAGTTCAGAGCTGATAATGCTGATGCCGCTAACGCTATATTCGCTGCCAATATCGGTATCCTTACGTTATCCAATATAGCTATGTTCGGTGATATGTTTGGCATGGATCTGGGCGTTGATAAGTTCATAAAACGAAATATATTTGGTGTAGGAGCCGAGAGGATGGATAATGGAACATTGAGGATCATAACGCCTAAGAAATGGCAGAAAATAGCCGGGAATACGTTCAATATTATCAAACGTCCGGTATCTGAGGGTCTGTATGAGGAAGGTCTTCAGGGAGTGGCTAGTAAATCCGCCGAGGATTGGGTAGAATCAAGATACAATCCTATGGCTATTCGTCAGAATATAGGCTATATGGAGGCTATAAAGAACGGGTTCAAGGAGACTTACGGATCTAATCAGGGATGGAAGGAAATCGGCATCGGTATGATTATTGGATCGGTTATGGGAGTAAAAACTATTGGTGGTATAAAGGAATGGAGCCAAGACATGTCCCGGAACAAGGGGATGGTGGAGGCTTACAACACCAATGCCGGCGCCTTGACTACCGCCGCTATCCGTGCTATTCGTGGCAGCATGGCCCTGAACGCTCAATTATCAGGCTTGAGTACGGATAATAACGCTGACGATATACCTAATTCTAGAATCGTAGATAAGACTTTTAGTGACGCCGTATTCAACCGTCTTCGTTATGATCAGGAAATGGGGATGTTAGATGATACCAAGGAGAATTTCAAGACAGTCATCGAGTCTATACCTAATAGCGATATAGCCTCTGATATGAATATGACAGATGAGCAGGTAAATGAGTATAAGTCCAATCTTGTTGGCGAGTTCAATAAGAAGGTTGATAATTTTACTATGGCTAGTAGATTTGCCGACTCCCTTACCGATGGTATATCCAATAGATCATTTAACACCTACATCTCTAACATGGCTTATAACGGTCTTGAGGCTAAGGATAATTTGGATGATATCGCTAATCAGTTAGGAAGGATATACAATACGGATATAGGCCCCGCTTTAGATATATATTCTCGTCTTAATCCTGATTCGAGTAGGGATCTTAAGAAACTCAGGAAGCTTACAGATGATATACAGAAGATGGAGAAGAATGTTTTGAAGCTTCAGCAGAGTATCACGTCTAAAGAAGCTCTTGAGTCTGATAAGGTCAAGTTAGCCAAGGAGAATGATAGACTTCTTAAATTGACGGAGGATAGAATTGCTTTGGAGAGGAGATTAGCTACGTTAGTTAACTCAGAGACAGATATATCTAAGCTGTTATTAAACAGGAATGAATCAAGGATCAGTGCCGCCGATCTTATGTCGGCTTATGAGACTATAGTTGGTTTTGAGAATGCTGTATCTATCCGTGGGGTTGATAATTATAAAGAGGCTATGGCGTTACTTAGCGAGTATCGTCATAATCTTGTGGCTTATAAGAATATAAATGAGTCCCTTCGCCGTATGCGTGATAGGAGATTCATACGGTCGCAGGAACGTGGGTTCATGAAGGTTTTGTCAAACATATGGGGAAAGACTTATGAGGAGGATGATAGTAAATATGATTTCAGGAATACCGATGATCCTGATGCCAACTCCCTTTATGCCAATGATCAGGCCATAGATAAGGCTTATCAAGATGGTCTTATAGGAGAGGACGAGGCATTTATGTTCAAGACCTATAATCATATGATCGCCAGATCTATGGAGAATGATATCAAGGCTGATGAGGGCGGTATCGTTGAGAATGTACCTGATAATGAGGATATCATAAATCCTTCTGATGATAGAATCAATAATATAGCTATAAAGATATGGAACGGTAATGAGGATATCTTATCTCCTAGGGAGAGGCAGATATATGATAATAACAAGGATCGTATCAATGATCTTGTAAATGGGTTTGGCGATAATCCTATAGCTAGGCTTAATAAGATTAGGTCAATGATAGATAGGTTAAATACCAACGATAACGTCTTAAATAACATCAGGGATACTATTGATGATATCATAGATATGAACATTAATGGTCTTGATCAGGATCAGGTTAAGGAGGCTATACAGACTTATAATGATCTTATGAATGATATTGACAACGGGAATGAAGTTGATCAGGATAAACTTAATGAGGCTATTGATATTATCAATAACTATTCTGATGAACCTCTTCTTCAATTCGTGGAATGGATGAGGCTGTATGATAATGGAAGTATGGTTGTCAAGGATTACGATAAGTCTATACCTATGGGTGATGTTCTCACGGAGAGCGAACCCGGAACATCCACCGGCAGGACGGAGGCCAATGCCGCCCAGAATCCGGTAGTGTTGATGGCCCAGAAGAGAGAGATTGGCGGAGTCATGTATTATGAGGTAGGAGGGATGAGACTTGACAGGTTTATGGACGGTCTTGGGCTTAAAAGATCTGATGCCACTGATACTGATAATGGAAGGGTGATGGATTTCACCAACGGAACCGACATATTTACTGTTATAGAGTCGAATAACCACTCAAGATGGATGATAAGCGAGGATGACGCTCAGGCTTTCGAGAACGCTACCGGTGTCATACTGGGGCGGCAGACCGCCTTATCGACCTCCAACTGGTTCATGATGTATCGCAAGGGGCAGGATGGATCTGTTGTTCCTTATTATACAGGAGATGCATTTGGCTCTAATAATGAGTCGATAAATCAAGAAGCTGCGGCTAGTCTTCGTAAGAACGATATCGTGAGGTTCAAGGTAGATATGTTAGATCCTTATACCAAGGAATTGTATGATAAATACAATAGCCTTTATGCCGTTGATCCTAATTCTGACGAGACCAAGTCTGCCCGTAGTGATTTGGTTAATAATATGGTTATTAAGATCGTGGATGGTGACGGTAATTTTGTCTCGGTGCTAAAAGCCAATGATCCAGACTCAAAAGGGAGTAACGCTGATTTAAGGAGTATGGCCTTTGAGTTGTATAGGGATAATGTAGGATCTGTCGCTGGCGAGATTGATATACCGTTCGTAGGCACAGTCACCAGTGTTTTGCCGGGAAGACCTAATTTTAGCGTAAGTGATGATAATGGGACGTTGATGGTATCCGAGAATGACTTTACCAACGAGACGGTTGGTAAGGTCGAGAGTGTAGGATATATAGAGAACGGGGAGGTTACGATGAGGGATGATATTAAGTATAATATATTCCCGTTCTGTACGGCTATCGTCAGGGATAAGTATGGTGATTATAAAAATTCACGTATCCCGGTCGTGGCTATAAAAACAGGGAACGGAAGAAATTATCTATATCCCGTAAGGTTGAAAAATCAGGATATATCGTCATTCTCTTCCATGATCGGATCAATGGCTGACAGAATTATAGAGGGTCTAGGTGGTGGAGTAAGTATTGATGATATAATGGATCTTAATAACGCTATAGCCAGATCCGGGCTGGATAACAAGACATATATGATTCCGTTGACGGGAGACGTGGATGTTATCAAGAAACGGCTAGAGGCTGTCAAGGAAGCGGCTAGTAAGATGCCTATGACCGCTGACGTAAGAGGATGGATAGGCGATTCTAGGACCAAGGAGGATATTTTGATGAATGACGTTACGATCAACATCGATCTTAATAACGATCCTTTCATAGCCCCTAAGTTCAGGATGAGTATTAGGAGGGATGAGACGTTCTTCGAGGATACGGAGACCCCGTTCGGCAGCCCGTCTGACCTCCAATCGGGATCCGCCTCGCCTGCGAAGGCTGCCGAGGACAAGTCGTTGGTTTCCGACGGTAACGTAGTATCCGGAGAAAATGAGGCGGAAAATCCTTGCTAAATTAAATATCTTGACTTATCTTCGCGGCGTCAGTCCATCACCTGACGAGTAAGATATTTAAAAGTTGGTCCCTGTCGGGTGTGTGATGGCCCCGGTGGGGACTCTTTATATTATGCAATTAGATGCTTTTTTACACCGGAAAATTATGCAAGACTTACGCATCCAGCGAGTGAAGGTCTTGATGATGTTATATACCAGTCATTATTTTGTCAATAACAGACAAAGGCAGTTGCTTGACCATACATACGCTTTAAGCAGAAGTCAGGCTTTCGATTATATGACGGAGTTCAATAAAAGACTTAGTGATAAGATAGGTATAGAATGTACGATGGATATTCTTCTGCCTACTGATGATGATAATGCTAATATCATAATCGAGTACAATGGCATCATTAAGAAGTTGATGAGGGAAGCCGAGAAGCTGGAGCTTGATACTGATGCTATCAAGTTCATGATGCGTGATTTTCTTAATGAGTTGAAGGGTGATATTGATCTTAACATCCTGATATTTGACGTAACCCAGTTACTTATAAAATACAATCTATTTAGGTTGGACGCCATAACCGAGCAGGAGTTCAAGGACTCTTTCGTCAGGATGGATAGTAGGAATATGGAGATAAAGAAATTAACTTTATCTGATATCAAGAAGGTGGTGGAGATGATAGAGACCAGATATAATCGCTTTGTATGGTGAGAGAAGATAAATGAGAGTCATTGGTGGAGTAATATCTGCAATAATATATAAAACGTTAAACAATGTTTGAGTTTTATATATCCAGTTTACTGGCCGGATATTAGCCTAAGTCTTGAAATAAAGACTACGTTATTGAAGAATATATAGTTACCTACGGATGTTTATCCAAGTCCGTAGCTCTAAGGTAGGTGATTAAACAGGGATTGTATTTGGGTTCCAGTGTTGCCTATATAAAACCTTCAATAACATTGGCGATGGGTACTAACAGGGTTTTTACCCTGACTTATGTTGAATAAACATTGAATTAGTTTGTAAAATGGTGTATGTACAAGACATAGATGGTAAACCGATGATGCCTACGACAAGGCATGGGAAGGTTAGGAGGTTGCTTAAGGCAAATAAAGCAACCGTGGTGAATCTTTGTCCGTTTACGATTCAGTTAACTTACAAATCAACCGATCATAAACAGCCGGTTACTCTGGGCATTGATGCAGGAGCTAAACATATCGGTTTTTCTGCAACAACTGAAAAAGAAGAGTTATTTGCTTGTGAAACAATCTTAAGAACAGATATCGTAGATTTACTTTCAACGAGATCTCAAAACAGAAGGACAAGAAGATCAAGGCTCAGATATAGGAAGCCTAAATTTAACAACAGAGTTTTCTCTAAAAAGAAAGGCTGGGTAGCCCCTTCTGTAAAACAAAGAATTGATTCCCATTTAAACGAAGTGAATGAAATTCATAAAATCCTTCCGATTACTAAAATAGTAATTGAGGCCGCTCAGTTCGATACTCATAAAATGAAAAATCCTAATATTTCAGGAATTGATTATCAAAACGGAGAACAACTTGGATTTTGGAATGTCAGAGAGTACGTTTTGTTCAGAGACGGACATAAATGTAGTTATTGTAAAGGGAAATCAAAAGATCTGATCCTGAATATTCATCATATCGAGTCTCGAAAAACAGGAGGTGATTCCCCTTCCAATCTCATTACCTTGTGTGAAACTTGTCATAAGGAATATCACAAAGGCAATATTGATTTAAAGGTAAGGCGAGGCAAGTCGCTTTGCGGCGCAGCCATAATGGGAATCATGAAATGGAGATTATACGATGAGTTGAAGTCAAGATATTCAAACGTTTCAATGACGTTCGGTTACATTACAAAATATAATCGGATTAAATACGGAATAGAAAAATCACATACATCCGATGCGTTTGTAATTTCTAAGAACTTCAATGCGAAACGAATTGAGTATCAATACTTGAAACGTTTAGTTCGTAGGCATAACAGGCAAATACATAAAATGAAAATTTTAAAAGGAGGGAAGAAGAAAAATAATCAAGCTCCTTTTGAGGTTTTCGGATTTAGATTGTTTGATAAAGTATTGTATAACAATGAAATAAATTTTATTTATGGAAGAAGAAAATCGGGAAATTTCAATATCAGGGATTTCAATGGAGAAAATCCAAAGGATGTTTCATACAAAAAGCTTAAACTCATTAGAGGAAAGAGGCATCCGATTA
>ENA-OYAW01000230-OYAW01000230.1-human-gut-metagenome-genome-assembly--contig:-NODE-230-length-13676-cov-3.951252_pt1 | contig 13676 bp, 9 predicted proteins | sample MGYA00244521_ERZ652827 | MGnify/ENA primary metagenome ERZ652827 (study PRJEB26926, sample SAMN06164398) | human gut metagenome | biome: ENVO:00009003; feature: ENVO:2100002; material: ENVO:00002003... | reverse complement strand
GCCAATCGGCACATCAGCGGGCGTTTTGCTGCTTCTATTGTTCCACGTTTTCGGAATCGGTGGTTTCACCGCGTCCGAAGAGGCTGGTTTCGTCATGGCGGTCGTCGTCCACGGAAGGATCGGCCCAGTGTCCGGCCTTGCGTTCGGCCATCATGGCTTCACGCACGGCTTGGCGCGCATCCATCATTTCGTGGTACTGGCGACGGCGTTCCGCGTTGGTGCGGCGCTGCGAACGGCCGTCCTGTTCCTGCAGTCGCAGGTCGACGCCTCGTGCGCCAAGCTGGGCGCCGTCGAGCATTTCCGCGCCCGCAGCAATGGTCGGATCCCAATCGAATTCCACGGCTCGCGCGCCCTTGCCGATGCGTACTTCGTCGCCAGGCTTGGCTCCCTTGTTGCGCAGCTCGTCTTCGACACCGAGTTTGGCGAGGCGGTCGGCCAGGTAGCCGACTGCTTCGTCGTTGTCGAAGTTGGTTTGCATGACCCAACGTTCCGGCTTGGTGCCGAGCACTTCGTACCAGACGTCGCCGTTGCCGGCTTCCTTGCGTTCCACGGTGAAGTCAAGCGCGGTGCCGCCTTCGTCGTTGCGGCGACGGCGGTTGCGCGGCTCTTCGAGCGGCTTGATGACCACGCGCGCTTCTTCTTCGGCCTGTTCGCGTTCGGCGACTTCCTTGCGCATGTCGGCGACCATGGCCGCCAACGCCCAGTTGAGTTCCTTCAAACCTTCGTGGGATGCGGTGGAGATGACATACACATTGAGACCGAGTTTTTCGAATTCCGGTTTGACGAATTCGGCCAATTCCTTGGCTTCCGGCATATCGACCTTGTTGAGGATGATGATTCGGGGGCGTTCGGGGATTGGGATTGCGCCCAACGGCAGTTCCAGCTTGTCGGCATATTCGGCAAGCTCATGTTCGAGCGCCTTGTAGTCGCTCATCGGATCACGGTCAGGTTCCAGCGTGGCACAGTCGATGACGTGGGCGATGATTTCGGTGCGTTCGATGTGGCGCAGGAATTCAAGGCCGAGGCCCTTGCCTTGGGATGCGCCCGGAATCAGGCCCGGCACGTCGGCGATGGTGTACCGCATGTCTCCGGCCATAACCACGCCGAGGTTCGGCACGAGCGTGGTGAACGGATAGTCGGCGATTTTCGGCTTGGCGGAGCTCATGGCTGCGATCAGGCTGGATTTGCCTGCGGAGGGGAAGCCCACCAAGGCCACGTCGGCGATGGATTTGAGTTCGAGAATGACGTCACGTTCCTCGCCTGGTTCGCCAAGCAACGCGAATCCCGGAGCGCGACGGGTGCGGTTGGCCAATGCGGCGTTGCCAAGACCGCCGTTGCCGCCGGCCGCCACCACGAACTTGTCTCCGGCATGGCGAAGATCGGCGAGCTGCTCGCCCGGATGCTTAGGCTTGCCTTGCGGCCCTTTGGCTTCGAAAATCACGGTGCCCACAGGAACGGGCAGGATCAGATCGGCACCTTTCGAACCGTCTTTGGTGTCTCCCAAGCCCATGGTGCCGCTTCCAGCCTCGCGGTGGGGCATGAAACGGTAATCCAACAGGCTGTTGGCGTTCTGGTCGGCCATGAAGATCACGGAACCGCCATCACCGCCGTTGCCACCGTTCGGTCCCGCCAACGGCTTGTATTTTTCCCTACGGATGCCGGCGGAACCGTTGCCGCCGTCGCCGCCCTTCACATGGACGGTCACGCGATCGACGAAATCACTCATGTATCTACCTTAATCGTTTGTTCGAAACGGTCCGATTATTGTCCGTTTGATATGTCTTATGCAACTGTATGCAACGTTACGTGACGTTTGGGACGGGCTGAAGGAAACCAATCCTCAGCAATCATCAAAATAAAGAAAAGCCGCGTCCATAACGGGCGCGGCTTTATCTTGTAAGCGTTAATTGCGCGTATTTCAGGCGGCAATCACGTCGACGACCTTGCGGTCACGACGCACGCCGAACTTCACGCTGCCGTCCTTGAGGGCGAACAGGGTGTGGTCCTTGCCCATGCCGACGTTCTCACCCGGGTGGAACTTGGTGCCACGCTGACGAACGATGATGTTGCCGGCCACGACGGCTTCGCCGCCGAACTTCTTCACACCGAGGTATTGCGCGTTTGAATCGCGACCATTGCGCGAGCTGGACGCGCCCTTCTTATGTGCCATGTCTGTTCCTTTCGGTCCTTGACTCTAACCCTGCGCCAATCAGGCGATAGCCGTGATCTTGACAGCGGTCAGCTGCTGGCGATGGCCCTTGCGACGAGCAACGCCGGTCTTGTTCTTATACTTCATGATGCTGATCTTCGGACCCTTGGCCTCATCGTTGACAACCTCAGCCTTGACGCTGACGTTGGCGAGATCCTTGGCACCGAGGACAACCTTGGAGCCGTCCACAACGAGAGCAACCGGGAATTCCACGGTTTCGCCCTTCTTAGCCTCGAGACGGTTGACGTAGATGACGTCACCGACCTCAACCTTTTCCTGATGGCCGCCGGCCTTCACAATCGCGTACATATCCGTTCCTTTATTAACTTGGAAAGCTTACTGCCCGGCACGTTCGAGCCTCGCGGCCAGACACCAGCAATCTAATTTACACATACCCGCGTACAACCGCAAGTCTGTTTCCGGCGTGTCAGGTTGACAGACCGGAATAATCATTTATTCTTCTATGCTTCCTCGCCCAGTTCCGCATTGTTGGCGGCCACGGCAGCCGCCGCGATCTGCGCGAGTTTGGCCTTCACGTCCGGCGAGGAGCCTTTCGGCACCTGCACGTCCGTGCCGTGACCATGCTTGTTGGTTTTGACGAACGGGTCGCCGCCCTTGAGGGCGTACGGATCGTCATAATCCGCGGACACGGTCGGCTCGTCATGAAGAATGAATCCACGGCCCTTGCAGGTCGGGCATTCCTCGGAGAAAGCCTCCACCAAGCCCTGTCCGATGCGCTTTCGCGTCATCTGCACCAAGCCAAGCGAGGTGACTTCGGCCACCTGATGCTTGGTACGGTCGCGGGCCAGGCATTCCACCAGTCTGCGCAGCACCAGATCACGGTTGGCTGGCATGACCATGTCGACGAAGTCGATCATCACCATGCCGCCGATGTCACGCAGGCGCAGCTGACGTGCGATCTCTTCGGAAGCTTCGAGGTTGCAGCGGGTCACCGTCTCCTCAAGACTCTTGCCGCGGCCGATGAAACGGCCGGTATTCACGTCGATGGTGGTCATGGCTTCGGTGCGGTCGATCACGATCGAGCCGCCCGACGGCAGGTAGACCTGACGTTCCATGCCCTTGCGCAGCTGGGAGTCGATCTGCCACTTGTCGAACACGTCTTTGCCTTCATGTTCGGCCGGATCCCACTTTTCGAGCTTGTCTTTCAAGTCGGGAGCCATGGTGTCGAGGTATTCCTCGATACGGCCGTACACGCGGTCACCTTCAACGATCATCTTGGAGAAGTCGTCGTTGAAGATGTCTCGCACCACGCGGATCGCCACGTCCGGCTCGCCTTGCAGCAGCTTCGGACGCTTGCCGTGCAGGAATTCGTCTCGCTTGGAGGTGATGCGTTCCCACTGGCGCACCAGGCTTTCAAGATCCTTGGTGATCGCCTCTTCGGAGGCGCCTTCCGCTGCGGTACGAATGATCACGCCCATGTCTTTCGGCGCGACCTTCGACACGATGTTCTTCAGGCGGGAACGTTCACGCTCGCTGAGCTTGCGGCTCACGCCCGTCATGCCACCGGATGGCACGAGCACCAGGAAACGGCCCGCAAGGGTGACCTGCGAGGTCAGTCGCGCACCCTTATGTCCGATCGGATCCTTGGTGACCTGCACGAGCACCGGGTCCCCCGACTTGAACGCGAGTTCGATGCGGCGAGGCTGGCCTTCCAACCGTGCGGAATCCCAGTTCACCTCACCCGCATAGAGCACGCCGTTACGCGCCTGACCAATGTCGACGAACGCGGCTTCCATGCTCGGCAGCACGTTCTGCACGCGGCCCAGATAGATGTTGCCCACAGTGGCGACTTCCTGAATGTCGGACACGTAATGTTCGACGAGCACATTGTCTTCGATCACGGAAATCTGCGTGTGGCGTTCGCGTTCGCGCACCACCATCAGGCGGTCGACATGCTCGCGGCGAGCCAGGAAGTCCTGCTCCATGAGCTGGCTTTGACGGCTGCGCTCACGGCGATTGTCACGGCGACGCTGCTTCTTGGCCTCAAGTCGGGTGGAACCTTCGACGTCGGTGATCTCGTCGATGTACTGCTGCTTGCGGGAACGACGCACGAGCGGCTCTTCCGCCTCATCCGTCTTCGCACCGCCACGACGGCGACGACGGCGACGGGTCACCGTGCCTTCATCCTCGTCATCGTCCTCACGGCGACGACGGGACTCGCCTTCATCGCTGTCCCGCTGCTGTTCGTCGGCTTCCTCACGATTGCCGCGGCTGCGACGGCGACGACGGGTGCGCGTCGGCTGCTCGTCGTCATCATCGTCATTACGATTGCGGGTTTCGTCATCAATCGGCGCATACGTAATATCGTCGAGGATCAAATCCTCTTCGATCTGTTCGACTTCAGCTGCGGCACGACGCTCCTGCGCGTTCAAACGACGGGAACGACGCGACTTGCGAGATCCGCCTTCCTCATCATTGTCCGCATCATCATTGCGATTATCCCGATTATCGCGTTCATTGCGATTGTCTTCGGAACGCTCTTCGTCGGCAACGTCGCGATTGCGGCGGCGACGGCGACGTGACGGACGATCCTCATCCTGCTCATCGTCATGGTCCTGCGCATTGCGATCATTACGCTCGCCGCGGTCATTACGGGAATCGTCGCGATCGTCGTCTGCCCTGTCTCGGGAATCCGCAACGGACGGCAAAACCGGCTCCTGGAAAAGCAGAGACATCATCGGACGCGGATTGTGGCGGACCTCATGGCCTTCCGGCAACATATCGACGGCATCCAAGGCACGCTCCACAGACGACTTCTCATCATGGGAATCATCGACGGAAGCGCGACGACGCGGCATCTCATCGTACTCATCCGCATCATCGGCGAAACGGCTGCGACGACGCGACGGACGATCCTCGTCCTGCTCATCCTCAACCTGCACCGAACGACGGCGACGAGAACGCGTCGGCCGTTCGTCGGCAATCTCACGAACATCATCATCGGACTGGACCGGACGACGACGGCGACGGGTCGGACGGGTCATACCCTCGGAATCGGCGGAATCACCGGTATCATGCGCAGGTTGCGCAACCGGCAACTTCGGCTCCTCGAACAGCGGAGCCGAAGCATGCTCCTCGACCTTCAACTCCAAGGACGCACCGGCAGCTCCCACGCCACGCACCACGCGACGACCGCCACGACGGCGACGCGGGGCAGGATCGGACTGGACCGACTCGAATTTCACAACATTCACGGCATGCTCAGGCGATGCCGAAGCTTCGACCTGATCGAAGCCCTCACTGGTATTAGGCACAATGGCTCCTCGACGACACGCTGCAATCGCGCCGCCCACGCTTAGGCCTCATACGGTTCTCACACCACGCTCTCACCGTGGCCGCGCATCATGGCGCCCGTAGGAAGCAACTTCCGTCAAAAGTCCTCATCATGCGACGGCGGACACCAGCGCTCGCGGACACGCATGAACTTCACGCGAGGGGATCAACGCCATCGGATGCATCGGTGATTTGCAGAACCACCGTCTATAAGTATGACACAAAAAACAACGGAACGTGACATGACGGGAAATTTTCCGGATCCTGCAACTCACCGCCTGCTTTCCCCGCCCGCAAATCCCAGGCCCCGTCTACACAAGTCGTTGCTCCGTCTGCACAAGTCGAAAGAAATCACGATTCGCGAGAAATGCAGACACAGATTACGACTCGTGCAGACAGCCGATCCGACTTGTGCAGACAGAAGACGGAAAACAACAAACAGCCGATAGCAGGCAGAAACAGGAGGCAGAAAAAGGCAGCAGACAGCTACTTCAGCCAGTCTTCAAGCAAGTTGGCCATCAGCAGCAGATCCGATTCCGGCAGCTGCTCGTCATGCTTGTGCGCCAGCAACGGACTGCCCGCACCCAGATTCACCGCGGGAATGCCCAGCATCGAGAATCGCGCCACATCCGTCCAGCCAAGCTTGGCCAGAGGCTCACGCCCCGTGCGCTCGCGCACCAATTTCACCAGCGACTGCGCGAGCGGCGACGTCAACCCCGGACGTGCGGAAGGCGACTCGTCCTTCATTTCAATGCCGAAGCCTTCGAATACGCCACCTGTGGCAACATGCTCGCCATTGCCCAATTCCGCACCGGCATCCGCGCCAATCATCAGCGCCTTCGCCTCAGCCAACGACTTGTCGGGGGCAAAACGGTAGTTGACATGCACGCGGCATTCATCAGGAATCACATTCGTGCCCTTGCCGCCCGAAATCAGCGTGGCATTCAGGCCTTCCTGATACGTCAGGCCATCCACTTCAATCGCACGATTTTCATAAGCGTTCAGCCGGTTCAGAATCTCAGCGGCCGCATGAATGGCGTTCTTGCCCATCCACGCTCGCGCCGAATGCGCCGCAATGCCGTGCGTGATCACGTCGAAACGCATCGTGCCATTGCAGCCGCCTTCAATACCGCAATCGGTTGGCTCCCCGATAATCGCAAAATCGCCGGAAATCCAATCAGGATGCGCCTCGACCACCTTGCGTAGGCCGTTCTTTTCGGCGGCAACCTCTTCGTGGTCGTAGAACACGTATGTCAGATCGTATTTCGCATCCGTCAACGCAGCCGCCAAATACATCATCACCGCGTCGGAGCCCTTCATATCGGTGGCACCGCGCCCCCATATCACGCGCTCCCGCCCATGGCCGGCGGCAACATCCTCGCGAATCAGCGGATCGCCCGGTTCCAGCCAACGCGGCGGGAAATTGTCGATCACCGGCACCGTGTCGAGATGCCCGGCGAGGATCACGCGACGCTCACGCCCAAAATTCGTGGATGCGACCAGCGTATCGCCATGCCTGCGCACTGTCAGATGCTGCTGTTTATTCAAAAACGCTTCGACCGCGTCGGTCAACGGCCCTTCGTCGTCGCTCACGGAATAGGTTCCCATGATCTGGGTCATCAGCTCGTTCAGCTGCTCCTGCCTGGTGGCGGAAGCGGAAAATCCAATCTCAAGTTCGTTCATACCGCCCATTATCCAGCACCACCGGAACCGACATCGCCGTTCGACAACGCTTTTGAGACGGATCGGATGTTATCCATATGCATGGTGCAACACTGGATAGCGGCCAAACCAACGGCCGAGAGCGAAAGGAAGAGTGTCATGCCTGGTCTGTTAAGCGCATTGGAAGGCTTCTGCGTCATTGGCATCGTCATCGGCACCGGTTACGTGGCCGCGCGCATGCGCATAGGCGGACCTACCGCGCAGATGGTGCTCAACAGGTTCAGCTTTTTCGTATCGAGCCCGTGCCTGATGTTTGCCATCCTGGCCAAGGAGAGAATCTTCGAGATATTCCACTCCTCCATTGTTGTGGCGTTCTTCTCGGCCGTGCTGGTCGGATTGGTGTTTCTGATCCTCAATAGGCTGTTCTTCCATCTGAAGGCGGCGGATGCCACCATCGGCGCGTTGAATTCGCTGTATCTGAACTCCAACAACATCGGTCTGCCGATCGCCACGTACATTCTGGGCAATCCCGCTTTGGTCGCGCCGATTCTGGTCATGCAACAGGCGGTGTTCACACCGATCGGCCTGACCGTGCTCGATGTGACCACCAAAGGCAAGGTCTCCACGAGGGAGATTCTGAAGCAGCCGCTGCATCAGCCGCTGCTTATCGGTTCGCTGCTGGGCATCGCCGTATCCGCGATTTCCGCAAAAACCGGTCATTTCGTGGTGCCGGACTGTATTTACGATCCGATCGACATGATCGGCGATTCCGCAGTGCCAATGATTTTGATGGCATTCGGCATGTCGTTGCACGGCACGAAGCCGCTGCAGGACAAGTCGAATATTCCCGCGGTGTTCACGGTGGCGGTATTGAAGAACATCGTGATGCCAATTATCGCGTTCCTGCTGTCGTATTTCGTGATGGGCTTCCGCGGCGCCACATTGTACGCGTGCGTGGTGCTCGCCGCCCTGCCGACCGGGCAGAACGTCTACAACTACGCGGCGCGGTACAACGTGGGTCTCTCGTTCGCACGCGACGGCATTCTCTTCTCGACACTGACCTCACCGATCTTCATCGCAATCATCGCGGTGCTGCTCGGCTGACCTCGCCAGTCCTCGCCGCGGTATCCACGACCGCCGCGGCGAGACCATCAATCGTCCGTACGGTAGCCGGCATGACCGAGCCCGTGCGCCGCATGATTCGCGGCACACCCTCCGAGCACCATCAGCGCATAACACAAGCCGATTCCCGCGGCCAACGTAAGCAACGAAGCCGGATTGAGCAACGACGTTGCCAGAATCGGAAACAGCAACAACACCGAGCACCCTAATGAAACGGCCATCACCGTGTTGAGCGGGGTGATCACTTCCATCATGCGTGCCTTGTCGAGCGTCGCCTCATCCGTGCCTTCCAACGCAAGCATGCGGTACTCGTCGGCCTGGTCGTAGACGTTGCTCGTCTGCATCACGCCGGAACTGACGGCGGCGAGCACCGCGGCAAAGGCGAGCGTCAGGAAACCACCCATCGCTATATCGCGCATGTACAGCACAGATGGGTCGAACGGGTCGTGGTTGCCTCCGATTCCGGTGGCGAGCAATCCGCACACCGACGTCATCCCCGCGATGAACACAGCGAGCGCCACGCCGGACACGTTGCGCCAAGCACGCTTGGGATTGTCGAGGATACGGCGCATGGCAATCATAGTGGCCGCGTCCTTCGGGTGTTTCGCACGCGATCTGGCGCGCATCGCCACCACCCAGGTACCGACGACGTTCACCATGGCGAAGCCGAGGAAGAAGACGCCGAAGATGATGGCATAGACCACCATCTGACCCAAGTGCGCGAATGCGGAGATGCTGTTGAGCAGCAGGTAGCCTACGGCCAACACGGCAAGGAAAATCAGTGCGCGCCATGCGGACGGCATGGGTTGTCCGGTACGTTGCGTCACGCCAAGCGGGGTGAAGGCCACGCGGCGTAGGGCGGCCAGCGCGGAGACCAAGGCAAGCAGCGTGACTCCGACGGTCACAGCCGCCAGGGCAGGCAGTCCCACCCACAACTGTTCGAAGGTGAAATGCTGGTTTTGGAAGTCGAGCAGCATGATCGCTGGTATCAGCGCGAAGTAGCCGGCCATGCCGACCAGCGCGCCAAGCAGAGCCTGGCCACCCGCATCGAGCGCGGTGAGTTTCGTGACCTGCGCGGTGGTGGCGCCCGCAAGTCGCAGTGCGGCGAGACGTGCGTCCCTGCGGGAGGCCGCGAGACGGGCCGCCGAGCCGGCGAGCGCCACGAACGGCACGATGAGTAGCAGACTGGCGAATGCGGCGAGCATCACATAGCCGTCGGAATAGGTGTTCATGACGGCTGTGGCCTGGTCGGCCGTCCAATGGCCGTCGCCGACCGTGGCGACGAGCTTGTCGGCGTGCGCCAGGGCTTTGGACCATGTTTCGTATGTACCGGGCGCGCACCTGTTGGAATCGATCATGCAACCGAACGTGTGGTCGGCGGAGGCCCGCCAGATGAAGCCATGCAGGCCTCCGAGCACGGTTAGGAAGACGGCGGTGGCGGATGCGAAGGCAACGATGGCCAGCGCAGAGGTGCGGCCGGATGTGCCGCGGGTGCCGGAGCGGTGGAACAATCGCCATAATCGGAACATGTTCATCGTGCGCCTCCGGCGGTAGGTTGGGATTGCTGCGGCGAGCTCAACCTGCCATCACGCATGGTAACGGTGGCATCGCAAAATGCGGCCACGTTCGAATCGTGCGTCACCACGACCACGGCCGCGCCGGTCTGTCGTGCGGTCCGCATGAGAATGCTCATGATTTCGTGGCCGGTGGTCTGGTCGAGCGCGCCGGTCGGTTCATCGGCGAAGATGACTGCCGGCTGCGCGGCGAGCGCACGTGCGATGGCGATGCGCTGCATCTGGCCGCCGCTCATTTCGCCGGGACGTTGTTGCGCGAGCTGGCGCAATCCCAATCGTTCCAGCCATAGCATGGCCATGTCGGTGGCCTGCTGGTAGCTTGCGCCGCCCAGCATCATCGGCAACGCGATGTTTTCGATGGCCGGCAGTTCCGGCAGCAGTTGTCCGGATTGGAAGACGAAGCCGAAGGCGCTGCGGCGCAGTTTGGTGCGGTCAGCGTCGCTCAACCGCGCTAGGTTGGCACCGCGAAACATCACATTGCCGACTGTCGGGGTGATGATGCCGGCGAGTGCGTGCAGTAACGTCGATTTGCCGGAACCGGACGGTCCCATGACCGCGATGCTTTCGCCTGCCTGGATGCCGAAATCCACGTGATTGAGCGCCAGCATGTGTGTGGCGTTTGGTGTCGCCTGTTGGGTCGAATAATCCATGACCAGATCGGTCGCCTGAAGTATGTGTTCCATGTTTCCTACGGTACGGAAACGGATTGGTCCCGGCCATCAGACGGCGGGATGAACTTACAGGTTTCCTTCCGGCATGCATCATCCGCAAGGATTAGCGTAATCGCGGACTGCGGATGAGATGCCGTATGTCAGACGAGGTGCCAGGACAGGCGGTGCAGGTCGCTGGGCCCGAATTCAGCGATGGCGTCACGGTGTGCGGCCGAACCGTAACCCTTGTTGTGGGCCCATTCATATGGTTCATATTGGGGTTGCGCTCCCAGTTCGACCATGAGCCGATCCCGGGTGACTTTGGCGATGACCGCGGCGGCGGCCACGGCGGCGCAATACCGGTCGCCTTTCACTTTGGTGGTAACGTTCGCCGGCACCGGCACTTCGGGCGCGTCGAAGGTGTTCAGCGTCTTGGTGATGTAATCGTTCGGTCCGTCGAGGATCGCGCCGACCTTCACCGGTTTGCCGGAGAGCATGCCGTTGCCGTCAATGCCGAGCTTCGCCTCCGCCTGTGCCAACGCACGTAACGCGGCTACGCCGAGTGCATGGGAAATGCCCCACTCGTCAATCTCCTTGTTGCTGGCGGCGCCAACCGCCCAAGATGCGCACCAGGATTTGAGTTCGTCGAAGATGGCTTCGCGCTTGTGTTCGGTCAGCATTTTGGAGTCGGCCACGCCTTTCGGCACTTCCAGATGCGAAGATTCTTGCGAGCCTCCTTGCGAAGCTCCAGCCGGCCCGTCTAAGTCACGCGCCCAAATCGCAGCCGCACCAACCATTACCGGCCCTGCGAGAGATCCACGCCCCACTTCGTCAAAGCCGACGATCACATCGTAGCCTTGTTCGGCAATAGCACGTTCCAAATCCAATGTGGGAATTACGGAAACCGCCATCAGGCCGCCGAGCCTCCTTCCGGAACGTCGGCAAACACTTCATGGTGCGCATCGAGCCCGCCGATGCGGTTCAACGGCCAATATTTCGCGAGTCCGACACCCACTACGTCGGAAATAGGCACAAGTCCATGTGAGGAATCACCCTGATGATAGCGTGAATCGGCGGAATTGGCGCGATTGTCGCCCATAACGAACACGTGTCCTTCGGTCACGGTCACGTTGAACGCGAATGAGCTGGGATCCACGTCGGGGCGAATGTATGCGCTTTCGTCAATCGCCACACCATTGATGGTGATCGGCTTACCTGGCCCTTCGCATGCCACGGTGTCTCCTGGCAATCCGATGAGCCGTTTGATGAGGTAGTCACCGCCGAGTTTGCTACTGTCTTCCTGCCGCAGCCAGTGGTCGGGGTCCTTGAACACCACCACGTCGCCGCGTTTCAGATCGAAGACTTTCGGGGTGAGTTTCGAGGTGATCACGCGGTCACCTGGTTCGATGGTGTTCATCATGGATCCGGAGGGAATCACGTAGAATCCGAGCAGGAAAATGCGTATCAGCAGCACGATAATAATAGGAATTCCGCACCAGACCAAGGTGTCGCGCAAGCCAAAGCTGTCGCCGCTATTGTTTTCTTCTTTGGCATGCCTCATACATGATTCCTTTATCGTCCGGTTTGCACACTGACCCCTATCATAGCGGCCAAGAATAGAAAAAGGCCCTCCGGCCGTAAGGCTGAGGGCCAATTTCACGCTTTATTTGCGTTTGAAACTCACTTCTCGGAGTTGTCGCGGCGCTCAACGATACGAGCGGCCTTACCGCGCAGGTTGCGCAGGTAGTACAGCTTGGCGCGACGCACACGGCCCTTGCGGACCACCTTGATGGAGTCGATGACCGGGGAGTGCAGCGGGAAGCGACGCTCCACACCGGTGCCGAAGCTGATCTTACGAACAACGAAGGTCTCACGGACGCCGCCGCCCTGACGAGCGATCACAACGCCGGTGAAGGCCTGGATACGGGAGTTGTTGCCTTCCTGGATCTTCACGTTGACTTCAACGGTGTCACCCGGACGGAATGCCGGGATTTCCTCGGCCGGCTTCATGTGCTTGGCGTCAAATGCCTCAATAGCGTTAACCATTGTGTTTCCTCGAGTCGCCGCCGCATATCAGCGCACAGGTAAGGGCTTCACGATTTTTCAATTTCGTTCTGCCTCGTATGTTCTCCGCAGGTCTGCCTGCGAAGGATTGCCAATCCGCCGAAAATCACGGTAACTTGCGTTTGTGCAACATTCCGTTCAATCTTGCGATTGTTCTCGGCTGGACCCGAAGGGAATCAGGATTATGCGGCGTCCTGAATCCCGGCACAGCAATATTCAAAAATACCTCACCCGCCAGACCTTTTGAAGATGGCCAGGGGTAGCAAAAAGGGCTCTGCATCCCGTGCAGAGCCCTTTCGAAGGCTATTTAATCCTTAGAGAAATCAGAACTTGCGATTTGCGCGGTAGAACTGGATCAGGGACTGAGTGGAAGCGTCCTGAGCGGCCAGTGCTTCGTCATCCTGGGAGATGGCCGGGGTGATCTGCTTGGCGAGCTGCTTGCCCAGTTCGACGCCCCACTGATCGTAGGAGTCCAGACCCCACACGGTGCCTTCAACGAAGGTGATGTGCTCGTACAGGGCGATAAGCTCGCCGAGTGCGAACGGGGTCAGTGCCACGCCGAAGATGGAGGTGGTCGGGCGGTTGCCGGTGAACACGCGGGCCGGAACGATCTCTTCCGGAGTGCCCTCTGCACGCACTTCGTCAGCGGTCTTGCCGAAGGCGAGAGCCTTGGTCTGTGCGAAGTAGTTGCCGAGGAACAGCTCGTGCACGTCCTGGTCGCCGTCCTTGGTCGGGTTCGGGGTGTTGACGAACGCGATGAAGTCGGCCGGAATGAGCTGGGTGCCCTGGTGAATCAGCTGGTAGAAGGCGTGCTGGCCGTTGGTGCCCGGCTCGCCCCAGAAGATTTCGCCGGTTTCGGAGGTGACCGGGGTGCCGTCCCAACGCACGGACTTGCCGTTGGATTCCATGGTCAGCTGCTGCAGGTAGGCCGGGAAGCGGTGCAGGTACTGGTCGTACGGCAGCACGGCGTGGGATGCGACCTTGAAGAAGTTGCGGTACCACACGTTCAGCATGCCGAGCAGCACGACCACGTTCTTCTCGAACGGGGTGTTGGCGAAGTATTCGTCGATCTCATGGAAGCCGTGCAGGAACTCCTCGAAA
>ENA-OYAW01000228-OYAW01000228.1-human-gut-metagenome-genome-assembly--contig:-NODE-228-length-13743-cov-9.702805_pt1 | contig 13743 bp, 9 predicted proteins | sample MGYA00244521_ERZ652827 | MGnify/ENA primary metagenome ERZ652827 (study PRJEB26926, sample SAMN06164398) | human gut metagenome | biome: ENVO:00009003; feature: ENVO:2100002; material: ENVO:00002003... | reverse complement strand
AACCCTGCACACCCTGATTAAGAGTCAGGTGCTCTACCAAATGAGCTAGAAGCGCAAACATCTGTGTGAATATCTGTGTCACACGGACAAATGATATTATACACAGGGTTTTACAAAAATGCAAGTACTTTTTTTGAAAAATTTAAAAAATTATAAAAAAGACTTTAAAACACTAAGTACTCCGTTTTCCCAGTAAGGCGCACAGGTGTGTTTTGCGGCTGAGATAACTTCCTGGCGGGCATTTGACACGGCGTAGCTTATACCGGCATTTTGAAGCATCTCAATATCATTCAGATTGTCACCGAAACAGCATACTTCGTCCGGAAGCAGGTCGAATCTGTCTATTAGGTATGAGAGTGCAGTCCATTTGCTGACACCCTTTGCGTTGCAGTCTACCCATTCCTTGCCGGCGGCTGCCAGGTGAGCTTTTTTATTCCATGCCGGAATGAAAACCGGTGTACACAGCTCTTCGCATTTGTCGGGATGAAAGACAGTGAATTTGATGATGTCATTTCTGTCAAGCATTGTGATGTCATCAACCTCACGCATCTCAAAGCCGTATGAATCACGAAGCAGATGAAAGACCGAGCTGCCACCATCCTCTGCAAAGCAGAAATCGGGAGTAGCAGCAAAGTAATCGCATGCAGGCAGCTCATCGCGGACCATCCGGCACATGCCCTTCCATATATCCTCGTCCATAGGATAGGTTTTTAGGATTTCCTTTGGAGTGCGCACAACTGTTCCTCCGTCTGTTATATACAAAAGCTTGTGCTTTATCGGAGCAAACAGCTTAAATTCGCTTGAAAACTGTCTGCCGGAACAGACTACAAATATTATTCCTTTGTCTATGAGCCTGTCGATGACAGACATGTACTCAGGATCTATGAGCAGTGAGCCATCCTTTACAAGTGTTCCGTCTATATCTGTTGCTATTAGTTTTATCATTATTTATCTCCCAGGGCGTATATCTTTTGAATATTCAACTATATCATTATAAGAAATTATAATCTCATATGCAAGGGACTTATAGTGTATTTATTACTGTTTGTGAAAGAAAAAACCAGAATATATTGAAAGTTTCCTGCTCATATTGTATCATAGTAATACTGGCTTCATCTTCAATGCGTTGAAGCAATGAAAACTAAGGGGACGATATTTACTATGATAGTAGCACTTATTGAAAAAGTTTATTCTTTCTTGTGGGGAGATCTGATACACATTCCACTGCCCGGCGGTGGGAGCGTGGGAATCTCCCTGCTCATAATTCTTTTGATTCCGACAGGAATTTATTTCACTGTAAGGACAAGACTTTTACCAATCAGAATGTTTCCGGACATGATAAAGGCGCTGACAGGTAAAAAGGAAAATAAGGACAGCCTGTCCACGTTCCAGACACTCATTGTCTCTACGGCGACGAGAGTGGGCATGGGTAATCTGGTTGGTGTTGTGGCTGCCATATCAGTGGGAGGCGCAGGTGCGGTTTTCTGGATGTGGATAACAGCCATTATAGGTTCATCCACGGCTTTTGTGGAGGCTACACTGGCACAGCTTCACAAGGAGCCGGATCCATTGTACTCAGGCTATCGTGGAGGTCCGGCGTATTACATACACCACTACTTTGAGGATAAATCAGGCAAAAAGAAAAAACATGTTATTATAGCTGTTTTGTTTGCTATATCCGGACTAATCTGCTGGTGTGGCATAAGTCAGGTGATCAGCAATTCTGTCACATCATCCTTTGAAAATGCATTTGGCGTACCACCTATTTATACTACAATAATTCTGGTGGCAGTGGCTGCTGTAATAGTGCTTAGGAAAAATGCTACGGTAAAGGTGCTTGACATAGTTGTTCCTATCATGGCGGTGTGCTATTTTGCCATAACCATTTTTATCATAATTAAAAATATAGGCATGATGCCATCGGTTTTTTCAAGGATATTTGAGGAAGCCTTCGGTATCAGGCAGGTGGCTGCGGGAGGCTTTGGAGCGGTGCTCATGAACGGTGTAAAGAGAGGTCTTTTTTCAAATGAGGCAGGCTCAGGCTCAGCTCCATGCGCTGCAGCGGCGGCAGAGTGCGATACTCCTGTAAAGGCAGGACTGACGCAGGCGCTCGGTGTATTTATAGATACGATAGTGATTTGCAGCTGTACGGCAATGATCATGCTCACTGCACCGGAGAATATAGTGGCAGGGAAAGAGGGCATGGATTTATTACAGTCAGCTATGAGGTATCATCTTGGAGATTTTGGAGTTATTTTTATAGCAGTCACATTGTTTTTATTCAGCTTTTCCACCTTCCTTGGTATACTTTTTTATGCAAGGAGTAATGTTGCGTACCTGTTTGGGGATAACTGGATTTCACAGACCATGTACAAGGTGCTGGCTCTTGTTATGCTGTTTGTAGGCGGTATCGCGGCATACACATTTGTCTGGGATCTCGGAGATGTAGGAATCGGCCTTATGACTATATTCAATACAGGTATTCTCTATCTGATGGGTGGACAGGCAATAAAGGAGCTGCGAGTCTTTGAGGAGAGTAATAAAGCACAAAGCAATAGTCAATGCTCACAGCAGGGTGATAACGTAACGCAATAACAATAGGAGATATATAAATATGAAAAGAGAATCATTTAAATCACGTCTGGGATTTATACTGGTAAGTGCAGGATGCGCTATAGGCATAGGCAATGTATGGCGTTTTCCGTATGTGACAGGTCAAAACGGTGGCGGTATTTTTGTACTGTTTTACCTTATATTTCTGGTATGCATGGGACTTCCGGTGCTTACGATGGAGCTTGCTGTAGGCCGAGCCAGCAGAAAAAGTGCTGTGATGAGCTACAAGGCTCTTGAGAAAGAGGGCAGTAAATGGCATATTCACGGATGGATAGCCATGCTTGGCTGCTACATGCTCATGATGTATTACACAACAGTCTCAGGCTGGATGGTTGCGTATTTCTTCAAATTCATAAAGGGAGATTTTACATCAGGCATGAATACTGATGACACGGCAGCTGCATTTGGAAACATGCTTGCAGACCCCAAGCAGATGGCTTTCTGGATGATAGTTACGGTTGTGCTTGGCTTTTTGGTGTGTAGCCGTGGTCTGCAGAATGGGCTTGAGAAAATCAGTAAATTTATGATGAGTGCTCTGCTCTTGCTTATCATTGTCCTTGCGGTGCACAGTATCACACTTTCAGGGGCTTTGGAAGGAGTGAAATTCTATCTTGTTCCAAATCTGGATGCGGTCTCTGAAATTGGAATAAAGAATGTCATAACAGCAGCCATGAATCAGGCGTTTTTTACGCTGAGTCTGGGTGTGGCCGCAATGGAGATATTCGGCAGCTATATGGGAAAGGACTGCACTCTTGCAGGTGAGGGTGCCAAAATATGTGCTCTTGATACATTTGTGGCTATAATGTCAGGCCTTATCATTTTCCCGGCTTGCTTCAGCTATGGGGTGGAGGTAGACGCAGGACCAAGCCTTATCTTTATCACTTTGCCAAATGTGTTTGTAAATATGCAGGGAGGCCGCATATGGGGCTGTCTTTTCTTCTTGTTTATGACCTTTGCCAGCTTTTCAACCGTTATTGCGGTATTTGAGAATATCATGTCGTTTGCCATTGATATGTTTGGCTGGTCCAGAAACAAGGCTGCGCTAATAAATGGTGTGATAATACTTATTGCAAGTATGCCGTGTGTACTTGGATACAATGTGTGGAGTAATCTGCACCTCATAGGAGGCAGGGATGTGCTTGACAGCGAGGACTTTATGGTAAGCAATCTGCTTCTCCCGATTGGCTCACTGGTTTATCTGCTTTTTTGTGTGACAAAGTGGGGCTGGGGCTTTGATAAGTATATAGATGAGGCAAATACAGGATCAGGACTTAAGATTTCAAGGAAGCTTAAGCCGTATTTTCAGTTTATACTGCCGCTTTTAATTTTGTTTATTTTTATCCAGGGATTGATATAGTTACGTATTTTTTGGAAATCAGACAGGAGAGAGTAAAATATGTTAGATCAGAATACATTTATAGAGACAGTGCAGAGCGTGGCCGAGATTATCAGGACATCAGCGGAGCCGATAGGCAGAGATGAAATCATGTCTTATTTTAAGGATATGGAGCTTAATAAAGCGCAGGAGGATATGGTATTTGAATTTCTCATCACACCACATGAGCAGGAGAATGAGAGTGCAGGTGATTATGAGGATGAATCACATGAGGAAGAATTACATGGGGATGAATCGTCTGAAAATGCTGCATTGAACAATGTAATTTACTCAGAAGGAGATTCGATGGATGCCATAGCAGGTGGAAAGAATAATAAGGCCAAGCAGGATAATGAAGCTGAGCCTGACATAGATGAGGATAGCCTTATCCCGGATTCACCTATGTTTAGGATGTATCTTGAGGAGCTTGAAGAGATACCTGATTACACAAAGGCCGAGCAGGACGATATGTACAAAAAGCTGCTTGCAGGTGATGAGAGTGTGATACACACTATATCAAATTTCTGGCTCAAAAGTGTGCTTGCCATGGCAAAGAAGCTTGCCGTTACATCAGAGGGCTTTGAGGACGTAGTACAGGAGGGAAACATGGGACTTTTCATGTGCCTTACTGAGCTCTGTGGCTGCGGGGATGAGATAGATGTGGAAAAAGAGCTTTTGGATGCCATAGAGGAGTCTATGAAAGAGTGTATCAGGGAGCAGACCGGTGAGGATGAGAGCGAGAATACGGTGGTAGGAAAGGTTTCATTGGTAAACCGTGCAGTGGAGAAACTAAAATCCGATAAGGGTTTCGAGCCGAGCCTTAGTGAGCTTTCAGGCTACACCGGCGTGGATGAGGAGGAGCTTGAAAAGCTTCTAGAGCTTATCAAAAAGGCTGATGTGGAGAAAAATAAACAGGACAGTAAATAATCTGTGGCATTTGTAGATTTGTGTCATATATTAAACCATACCTGAATATATGAAAGGATGGAAAATATATGGCACGATTTACTAATCAGGCACAGCTTCGTTATGGCAACAATGTAGCCAATTCAAATATAGCAGTCGGAGAAATACTGGAGGTGCTTTCTGCTACGAAAACAGCAGTCAAAAACACCTACAATCAAAACGATACAATAACCTATGTGGTGAGCATCGTAAACTCCGGAAATACCGCGATAAACGGTCTGACACTTTCTGACAATCTAGGTGCTTATACCTTTAACACCAACACTCTTGTACCATTAACCTATGTGAATAACACCGCAAAATACTATACAAACGGCACACTCCAGGCAGCGCCTGCAGTAACCCAGGGACCGCCTCTTAGCATCACAGGCATAAGTGTCCCGGCAGGTGGCAATGCAACTGTCATCTATGAGGCAGCGTTAAATGAGTATGCTCCTCTTGGCACAGAGGCATCTGTCACAAACACCGCTACAGTTAGCGGCACCGGAATCACTCCGGTCACAGCAACAGAGACAGTAAATGCCGAGGCTGCACCAAATCTTGCAATTACTAAGTCAGTAAGCCCTGTTCCTGTGACGGAAAACGGTACACTGACCTATACCTTCAGGATTCAAAACTACGGAAGCGTTGCGGCAACCAATACCACAGGCGTGGTTATAACAGACACATTTGCTCCGGTTTTAAACAATCTTACAGCCGCATTAAACGGCACAGCCTGGACTGCAACTACAGATTACACTTATAATGAGGCGACAGGCACATTTTCGAGCACGGCAGGTGCAATCACTGTTCCGGCTGCAACCTATACACAGGATAGCACAACAGGAGCGTGGGTTGTCACACCGGGTGAGAGCACACTTGTCATCACCGGAACAGTGTAGCAGCAGAGATGATTAATTTTAAGAATTGTTTAATTTAAGTGATAAAAGTTGAAATATTGATACTAAATATGTAAAATATATATAGCTATTTATGAATAAGATGATGAAGATGATCATCGGCAGTTTAAAATGATTAACCGGGGGATAAGACAAATGAATAATGCACAGTTAGTGATAGACGAAGTAAAAAAGGCAGTAAAGGGCAAGGATGATTGTATCATCAAGGCATTTGCTGCCTTTTTGGCAGGTGGACATATACTGCTTGAGGATGTGCCGGGAGTGGGAAAGACTACGCTTGCAGTAGCTTTTTCAAGGGCTATGGCGCTTGTGAATCACAGAGTACAGTTCACTCCGGATGTGTTGCCTGCTGATATACTTGGCTTTTCTATGTATCAGAAGCAGACCGGAGAGTTTGTGTACCACGAGGGTGCCGTGATGTGTAATCTGTTTCTGGCAGATGAGATTAACAGAACAAGTCCCAAAACACAGTCTGCGCTCCTGGAGGTTATGGAGGAGGGAAATGTCACTGTGGATGGAATAAGCAGGAAGGTCCCGGAGCCGTTTATAGTGATGGCCACTCAAAATCCAAAGGGCAGCGCCGGTACACAGCTGTTGCCGGAGTCACAGCTTGACAGGTTTATGATATGTATGAGCATGGGATATCCTTCACATGATGCAGAGGTGGATATCGCAAAGGGCAAAAGTGTGAAGGCTGATGAGTATACGATAAAGCCTGTTATGAATGCACAGGGGCTTGTTGAGATGCAGGGAGAGGTTGAGCAGGTGTTTATACATGACAGTATTTACTCGTACATTGTGGATCTGGTTGATGCGACAAGGACAAGTCCGTACATTGAGCTGGGAGTGAGTCCGAGAGGTACGATTGCGTGTGTTAGGATGGCAAAGGCATATGCGTATCTGAGTGGGCGAAGCTATGTCATACCATCTGATGTGGTTTCTGTATTTGCGGATGTGACAAAGCACAGAATCGTGCTAAATACCAAGGCGAGAGTATCACATGTATCAGAGCTTTCAGTGATAGATGAGATACTAAAGGCTGTTAAACAGCCGACAACTTATGTGAAAAAGGCAGGTAATCGTGATTAGTTTTTTGATAGGAATAATTACTGCGGCAATAGTTTTTTATATGTCGATGATATACGGTAATGCTGCGCTGGCACTGCTTGGCTGCTTTATGTGTGTGTTTATGGTGCTGACATTTATAGCATTGCTTGTAAAGGCGCACCGGGCAGTGGCAGCTATAAATATTCCGATAGCTATCGCCACACAGGGCGAGAGTATCAGGGTGAGTCTTTCCTGCCGGCTGAAGGAGGCAGGCTTTGATGGTGTAAAATACCGTGTAACGGTGAAAAATAATTTATCCGGCGAAAAAAGTACAAAATGGCTGTCAGGAGGCAGTGATTTTTTGTACAGCGTGAACCTATGCGGCAATTATGAATTTGAGCTTGTAAGGATAAAGCTATATGATTTTTCAAGGCTTTTTTATGTCACGAAAAGAGTTAAAAAATATGCAAATGTTGAGGTGATGCCGCAGATTGATGAGATTCCTGTGAGGATAACGGACAGAGTAAGAAATTTCTTTGGGGATTCTGATATCTATGATGATTTAAGACCGGGATATGATCCGTCGGAGCTGTTTGATGTCAGAGAGTTTCAAAACGGTGACAGGCTGCAGAGTGTGCACTGGAAGCTTTCTGCAAGGACTGATGAGCTGATGGTAAAGGAGAACAGCCTGCCAAAGGCATGTGCGGTGGCCATAGTAGCAGATTTAAGGGGAATAAAGAAGGGCAGACAGGCGGATGCTTTTATGAAGCTTCTTGTCTCACTTTCCTTTTCGCTTATGGATCAAAAATGCTCTCATTATGTGGCGTGGTATGATAACGCCATAAACGATATTGTGAGAGCCAGAGTGGATGACGAGGAGGGCTTTTACATATTTTTGAACAGTTTTCTTAAAATAAAGCCGGATACAAAAAATGATGCGCTTTTTTTGTATGAGGAAAAGTACCGGGCAGAAAAGCTTGTGTGTCTGCTTAGTGTGGACGGAAGACTTCAGATAAAAAGGGGAGAGGAGATAGTTGGCAGAGCGGATGAAAAAAACGAGATTGTCATTTAGGAAAAGCAGATGGCAGAGATCTGACACAAATGAGATAAAGCCTGATTATAATAATGCATTTACAGTGCTTGGGGTCCTGCTTACTGAACTTGCCAATGCAGCTGCAGCAGTATTTCTTACGGTGTGTGCAGTGTCTGTTGTGAATACGACTGTTTCACATGTGAGATGCCCATATTATGTGTATGTGTGGCTGTTTATTTTTTCGGTGATAAGCGGCTTTATAAACAGGCTTACATCGCTTGACACAAGAAAATGGGTGCGCCATGCGATAAATACGGGGCTGCTGCTTGTATTTGTGCTTGGAGTGTTTATTGCAAACTGGCAGGCAGCAGAGCATATAAAAGACGGCTTTTTGTATGTAAAGGGCAGGTATCTTGAGATAATAAATGTGTACTATGGCACTTCATTTGTCTGTCCAAAGGGAGATAAAGCCTTTGCGGGGGCATTTGTTGGCTTTGTATCGTTTATAGTTATGCTTTTGCTGGTGACACTGGCGGTTCAAATTAAAAGAAGACGCATGCTCACATTATTTCCAACGCTTCTGCTTGCGGTACAGCTGTGCATAGGCAAAAGCCCAAGTGTCAGCGAGGTTGTTATGCTCACGCTGTGTACACTCTGGTGTCTTATCGCAGATGGCAACGCACGCACAGTGGCAGGATATGATGTAAATGGCAGTGAACATGGCAATGATGTTTTTAGGATAGCACAGGCGTTTTTATATATGGCGGCAGTGTCAGCAATACTTTTTATATGTGTATTTTCGTTTAAACCTCTTGCTGATACACTTGCCGATAAAAAGCCACAGATGCTTGCCTTTCAAAAGGATTTGGAGGGCAGCGTAAAATCATTCTTCAGCGTGGGAATTGATTTACAGGATGGCACGGTTAGTAATCACTATCCAAGCTACAGTGAAAAAACAGTGATGACGGTAGAAGCAAAGGCAGGAGCGCCTTCTAATATTTATCTGAGAAGCTTCTACGGTGATACCTATGAGAATGGCAGATGGATTAAAAAGTCTGATTTTTCCGGGATGGAAAAAGAGTATCATGATGCTTCAAGGATGACAGCCTGGCAGACTACAATCGGATTAGCCACGCTGCTTGATGGTTATTATGATGATGAGACCAATCCGGCCACCGAAAAGTATACAATCACGATGAAGAAGCTTTCCACCAAATACACCTATTTGCCGTACTGTATCGACCCGTACAGTATAGATGCCAAGGGCGATATAGATTTTGACGAAGACTTTGTTATCACAAAGGATAAAGGAACAAAGACTATCGAGGTGTCGGCGTGTCCCGGTTTTTTCGATGGTAGTCTGGAAATGTCTATCCTTGAGCCTGAGCAGCCTCTTGAGGTCAACAATGATTTCTATGCGGCATACAATGATTATGTAATGGAAAACTATACTGCAAAGCAGGGCGGTGACGGAATTGTTGCAAAAGATGCGGAGCTGCTTCTTAGGACAGGACAGCTCACAAGCAATATGATGTACACAGGCTATATAAGAGAAAATGATGCTAACAGGATTGCGGCAGCACAGCTGGTGCAGCAGTTTCTGACATCGAAGGCTTTTAAGTACAGCAAAAATCCTCCTTCCACAGGTGGTAAGGATGTAGTTGAAAATTTCCTCTCAAATAGCAGACAGGGCTTTTGTGTGCATTTCGCATCGGCTGGCACGATGATACTCAGACAGATGGGCGTTCCATGCCGTTATGTAAGCGGATACTGTGCAAAGGAGGACAGCTTCAAATCCGGTGAAAATGATGAGGATATATGTGAGGTGAAGGATTCGCAGTCGCATGCCTGGGTTGAAATATATCTGGATGATTTCGGATGGATTCCGGTGGAGATGACACCGGGATATTTTGAGTACGTGACAGGTCAGAATCAGTTTGACTATATCGGTGTCAAAGGAAAGAAAACGAATGCCGGTGATGCTTTGGATGATACTGAGAATATGAATGATGCTGCGGTAAATGAAGATAATGCATATGAAGATACAGAAAATACAGATGTAAAAAATGATGGAAGTGAGAATGCTTATGGTTCACAGTCAGGTGCGGATAAACGTACAGATGCTCAGAACTCAAAAGCAGGACTTCATATCCCACCGGTGATTTTAAAAACCGTACTCTGTGTGATTTTTCTGACTGCATTTACAGCTATCGTAGTTTACATCAAGAGACGAAGAAATATTTTGTGGGAAGCAAGACTTGAAAAAAGGGTGAAAAAAGGCCGCTACAGCAGGGCTGCAATAATGATAAACAACCGCATCTACAAAGGACTGGGACATCCTTCAAAAAACAGGACAGATGAGCTTTATCTGGCTAACCTGAAGGAAAAATACTGCGGACCGGATTATTGCGGAATCCACTGGGACGAGTACATGCGCATAATACAAAAGGCAGTGTATTCATCAGAGGGCATCACAGTGGAGGAATGCTTTATGGTAGTGGAGACATGGAGACGTTTGGAGAAAAAAGACATTAGACATAATTCACAAAAAAATATGTATAAAAACAGCATGATTAACAAAAAATAAATTCGCGGCGAAATTGTGTTGAAATGATAAAGCTTCTGTGATATAAACATAAACAGACGTGTTACTTTTAGGGAGGCATTTGTCGTACATAACTTTTAACAGGGTTAGTGTATGATAGGTGCCTCCTTTTTTGCCACTGGAGCATAAAAGGATTATAGGTGCAAATCAATACATACCCCGCATTTATAGGAGGAAAAGCTCATGAAAGACAAAATTTTTGGTGTCCTGCAGAGAGTAGGACGAAGCTTCATGCTTCCAATTGCAATCCTTCCGGTAGCAGGCTTGCTGTTAGGACTCGGAAGCTCATTCACCAACACAACAACAATTGAGACCTATGGTTTACAGTGGCTGCTGGGAGATAAGACTATACTCCATGCACTTCTTGTAATCATGAATGCGGTCGGAAGTGCTATATTCGATAACCTTCCGCTCATTTTTGCGGTCGGAGTAGCAATCGGAATGGCAAAGAAGGAAAAAGAGGTGTCAGCACTTTCGGCAGTCATAGCATACTTTGTTATGAATGTATCAATCAATGCGATGCTTAAGATTTCCGGAAAAATCCTTGCAGACGGAAGCATTGCAAAGGATGTGCTCGATGGAACCATCACATCAGTATGCGGTATCCAGTCGCTGCAGATGGGCGTGTTTGGAGGAATTATCGTAGGACTTGGAGTGGCAGCACTGCACAACCGTTTCTACAAGATTGAACTGCCGAATGCATTGTCATTTTTCGGTGGAACAAGATTTGTGCCTATCATATCAACAGTGGTATATCTTTTTGTAGGAATCTTAATGTATTTTATCTGGCCGACAGTGCAGAACGGAATCTATGCACTCGGCGGAGTGGTGACAGGAACAGGATATTTCGGAACACTTCTCTTTGGTATCATAAAGAGAGCACTTATTCCATTCGGACTGCACCATGTATTTTACATGCCGTTCTGGCAGACTGCAGTCGGTGGAACGATGGAGGTTGCAGGACATATGGTCGAGGGTGGACAGAATATCTTCTTCGCACAGCTTGCAGACTCTGCAAACATTGCACATTTCAGTGCCGATGCCACAAGATATTTCTCGGGAGAGTTCATTTTTATGATTTTCGGACTTCCGGGAGCAGCACTTGCAATGTATAAATGTGCAAAGCCTGAAAAGAAAAAACAGGCAGGAAGCCTTTTACTTTCAGCAACACTTGCATGTATGTTTACAGGAATCACAGAGCCTCTTGAGTTCTCATTCCTTTTCGTAGCACCTGCTCTCTTTGCAGTACAGGTAGTGCTCGCAGGAAGCGCATACATGATAGCACATATTTTAAACATTGCTGTAGGACTTACTTTCTCAGGCGGATTACTTGATTTCTTCCTGTTTGGTATATTACAGGGCAATGAAAAGACAAGCTGGATGCTCGTGATTCCGGTTGGAATAGTATATTTCCTGCTGTATTACTTTATTTTCAGCTTCCTTATAAAGAAGTTTAACTTCAAGACTCCGGGCCGTGAGGATGATGATACAGAGACAAAGCTCTACACCAAGGCAGATGTAAACGCAAGAAAGGCTGCTAAGGACGTAAAGTCTTCTGACGGAAAAGAAGCAGCTGCAGCAGACGAACTCTCACAGACCATATCACGAGGTCTCGGTGGCAAAGCCAATATCTCAGATGTGGACTGCTGTGCGACAAGGCTTCGTATCACAGTAATTGACCCTGACAAGGTGAACGATGCGCTTCTTAAATCAACAGGAGCATCAGGAGTCGTGCACAAGGGACAGGGAGTACAGATTATCTATGGACCAAGAGTAACAGTGATAAAATCAGACCTGGAGGATTATCTTGCGAGTGTGACAGAGGAGCACTTTGAGGATGATGCAGCAGAAAATAATACAGCAGGCGCAGATGAAGCAAAGAATGAAAATGCAGCTTCGACCACTGATTCAAACCCCGCTTCTGATAAAGCACAGGGTTCAAATGTTGAAAAAGAGCCGACAAGTACAGTTATCATCTCAAGTCCTATGACAGGAATAGCAGCTGACCTCTCGACAGCGCCGGATGAGGCATTTGCCAGCAAAATGATGGGTGACGGAGCGGTAGTCACACCTGAGGAGGGAGTTGTTGTAGCACCTGAGGATGGAACGGTTTTATTCGTTTTTGATACAAAGCATGCTTTGGGATTTACAACCGACTCAGGAATTGGTATGATAATCCATGTAGGAATTGATACAGTAAAACTCGAGGGTAAGGGCTTTGACGTACAGGTTGAGGCAGGATGCCATGTTAATAAGGGTGATGTGCTCATGAAGCTTGACCTTGACTACTTAAAGTCGAACGCACCATCAGTTACCACTCCTGTCATCTGCACAGAGCTAAAAGATAATCAGAAAATCCGCCTCATCACAGATGGACCGATTAAGGCGGGAGAGCCTCTCTATGCAGTTGACACCTACGAGAAGTAATAAGATGTCAGGGGAACGATATGTACAGAATCACAAAGGTCTTAAATCACAATACAGTGCTTGCGGTAAAGGACAAGAGCGCAAGAGAATATCTTATAGTCGGCAAGGGTGTGGGCTTTGGAAAGAAAATCACGCAGTCTGTCGAGCCAACGGATGAGGATTCACTGTATGAGCTGACCCAGACAAGGGACAGAGGTCCGGCGAAGGATATAGTAAAATCCATCGAGCCGGAGTATCTTGAAATCGCAAACACACTGCTCGATGATGCAGAGCATGAGTTTGGACATATAGACAGAAGCATATTGTTCCCTATGGCAGATCATATAGCATTTGCTGTAAAGCGTATGGAAAATGCAGAACAGATCAGCAATCCTTTAAACGATGACATCCGTGTGATGTTTTATAAGGAGTACAAGATAGCTGAGAATATACGCCACATACTAAAGGATAAAAAACAAATTGATATAATTGATGATGAGATTGGCTACATTACTCTTCATATTCATACATCCTTAAACAATTCAAAGGTATCGGATGCCATGGAGATGGCGGCAGCAGTTCGAAAATGCGCCACATTTATAGAGGAAAAGATTGGAAAGCACATAGATGTCACTACTATGGCCTACAACCGCCTCATGAACCATATACGCCACATGGTATCAAGAGCCACGACCGGAGAGAAATTAAAGGTTGATCTCAATCAGTTTATCGAGAAAAATTATCCGGAGTCATTCACACTGGCCGGTGAGATATGTAAGGAGCTTGGAAAGGACTTAAA
>ENA-OYAW01000222-OYAW01000222.1-human-gut-metagenome-genome-assembly--contig:-NODE-222-length-13947-cov-10.410164_pt1 | contig 13947 bp, 8 predicted proteins | sample MGYA00244521_ERZ652827 | MGnify/ENA primary metagenome ERZ652827 (study PRJEB26926, sample SAMN06164398) | human gut metagenome | biome: ENVO:00009003; feature: ENVO:2100002; material: ENVO:00002003... | reverse complement strand
AAGGAAGAGGCAAGGCAGGCTAAAAAAGAAAGTGACGGAATACGATATATAAAGGATCAGACTGATATGTCTGACCCGGATACGGTATACAAGCTGTATTTAAGGCTTAACAAGCCGGGGTATTTTTTTACTCCTGTAGGGCTATCGTTTCTTGTTGAACTGCAGGAATATCTGCATACAATCCCATATATCAAGAATGAGGATATCCGTCCGATTTATATTCCTGAGGATAAAAAAGCGGTTGTCGAGGTAAAAAAACAGACGGAAGGCTATAAGAAAAAGTTCCATGTGGCATTGTTTTTTACTATTGTATTATCGGCTGCCATAGTAACTATGTTTGGCATCACATATGTGAGTGGACACAGTCCGTATGTGGTGGACTACGAGAATGAGCTGATAGACAAATATGAAAACTGGCAGAAGGAGCTTGAAAAAAGGGAAAAAGCAGTAGAAGAGAGGGAAAAAGCACTGGATGAAAGGCAGGATGCAACAGAGTGGACAAAATAAAGATACTGGTGGTAGATGACGAGAGCAGGATGAGAAAGCTCGTGCATGATTTCCTTGCAAGGGAAGGGTACGAGGTACTTGAGGCCGGAGACGGCGAGGAGGCACTTGATATATTTTATCAGCAGAAGGACATAGCACTGCTGGTGCTCGATATAATGATGCCAAGGATAAATGGCTTTGAGGTATGCCGTGAAATCAGACAGACTTCAAAGGTGCCGATTATTATGCTTACAGCTAAGGGCGATGAGCGTGATGAATTAAACGGCTTTGACATTGGTGCTGATGAGTACATTTCAAAGCCATTTTCTCCAAAGATACTGGTGGCCAGGGTAAATGCTCTCCTTCGCAGGGCGAATAAACTGGGCAAGGAGGCAGTAATAAGCGAGGCCGGTGGTATTGTTATGGACAAGACGGCGCACACTGTAGCTATTGATGGCAGGAATATTGAACTTTCGGTAAAGGAATTTGAGCTTTTGGATTACTTTATGAGCAATCAGGGGATTGCTCTTACCAGGGAGCGCATACTTGATAGTGTGTGGAGCTATGATTATTTTGGCGATGCGAGGACTATTGATACACATGTGAAGAAATTAAGAAGCAAGATGGGCGCTAAAGGCGACTATATAAAGACTGTCTGGGGTGTGGGATATAAGTTCGAGATACAGTAAGTGTTAAGCTTAGGACTAATGGATTCGGGATAAGAGGTGTCACCATGAAAAAGAAAAAAACGCTATCCACGCAGCTTACGTTTGTGATTTCATTCATTGTACTTCTGATAGTAGGCGTGTTCTGGATGGCTAATAACACACTGCTGGAAAAGTATTATGTATATAACAAGGAAAAAGAGATGCTTGCGGTATACAAAATGGTGGACCTGGCTGCAAAAAATGATAAACTTTCAGATGATACGTTTGCTGTAGCATTTGAAAAGAAATGCGTTGGCGCCAATATAGATGCGGTTGTGTTCAACAAATACGGTAAGGTCATCATTGAGGGAACCACTGACAATCAGGAAATATTCCAGCTGCTTTTGGAGGCAAGCATGTCGTCGTATTCGGCAGACTACAACAACCTGAATATGACAAGGCAGAAGGATAAAAGGCTGGGGACAGAGTATATCATCATAAATAACAGACTGATTGACGGTAACTTTGTATACATGAAGACACCGCTTGAGAGCATTAAGGAGAGCGTGTCCATATCGAACCGCTTTTTTGCAATAGGCACAGTGGCTGCTATTGTTGTGGGAGTGTTTATGGCATATATTGTTGCTCGCAACATGACCAGGCCGATAAGAAATATGACTGAGCTGTCGACAAGGATGGCGAAGCTTGATTTTGATGCGAAGTACATTGATACGGAAAACAGTGCAAAGGAGCTTTATGTGCTTGGTGAGCATATGAATGAGCTGTCGCAGACACTTGAGCAGACCATCACAAGACTAAAGGTGGCAAACAATGAATTACAGCGTGATATAAAGAAAAAAGAAGAGATTGATGAGATGAGAAAGGAGTTTTTGTCAAATGTGTCACATGAGTTAAAAACTCCTCTTGCTCTGATCTCAGGCTATGCTGAGGGGCTCAAAGAGGTCGTAAATGACGATGAGGAGAGCCGTAACTTCTACTGTGATGTCATCATGGACGAGACTGACAAGATGAACCGCATGGTTATGAAGCTTTTATCTCTCAATCATCTGGAGGATGGCAGTGATGTGCTTGAGATGACGAGGTTTGATCTGACACCGCTTGTCAGAGGGGTTATAGACTCATCTAAGCTTCTGGCACAGAAAAATGAGGCTGCAATTGAGTTTGACCGCACCGATTCCGTATATGTGAGCGGTGATATATACAAGATTGAAGAGGTTGTGACAAACTATATCAGCAATGCGATAAATCACTGCACAAGAGGTGGTACTATCACTGTATCATACAGCATGTACAGTGACCGTGTGAGGGTCAGTGTGTTTAACACGGGAGAGCCGATACCTGATAAGGATATAGAAAATATATGGAATAAGTTCTATAAGGTGGATAAGGCCAGAACAAGGGAATATGGCGGAAGCGGCATAGGACTGTCTATAGTAAAGGCAATTATGGAACTGCATCACAGAGGGTATGGTGTCATAAATCACAAGGATGGTGTAGAATTCTGGTTTGAACTTGAGTTATTTATTGCAAACAATCAATAAATGTGTTACTATATGTATTATTAGGATAAAAGTCATAGAATAAGAATGGGTTTATTGCAATGATGGGAAGAAATATAAAAATGGCAGCTGTGGCATTTACAGCAATTATAACGTTGACAGGCTGCGGAACAAAATTATATGATATGACTGATGAGGAACAAGGCCTTATCGCTAATTATTCAGCATATGTTGTTGCAAAACACAATATATACCAGCAGGATGGCATGACTAACGCTACGGAGAAACGTGGGGATATGGAGGATGCTGACGACACTGAGAAAGTGGACGAGGCGTCACCTGATAATTCACTTTCGCAGGATAATAAGACATCTGAAGCTGGAAATGATAAGAGCAGCAATTCGCAGAAAGAGCCTTCTGCCACGCAGGAAAAGAAGGTGTCACTTGCCGAGGCAACAGGCTACGGCAGCCTTGAAATTACATATGATGGAGTAAACGAGTCAGATGTGTACAATGAGGGCTCATACTATTCTATAACGGCAGGAAGCGGTAATACTTTTGCGGTTATGAAATTCACTCTTAAAAATCCGACAGACGAGGATATAAATGTTGATATGTTTGGCAATGCCAGGACATATAAAGCCACTTTCCCCGATGGAAAGGAATACACGGCTGAGGGCACATTCCTTACATATTCCCTTAATACTTTTCAGGGAACCGTAAAGGCGCACGATGCGGTTGATGTGGTGCTGCTTTTCAAGATACCTCAGGGTACGGCATGTGACAATATTAAGATGTCGGTTATAAAAGATAACGAAAAAAGTTTGATTGAATTATAAAACATATGATATACTTAGATTACTAAGAGGTGGAGGTTGTATTATGGATACGAACATATTATTGGAGTCAGGAACAAACGAGCTTGAAGTGCTTGAATTCACGTTGGGAGACAATCACTACGGAATCAATGTCGCAAAGATCAGAGAGATTTTGCAATATATGCCGGTCACTCCTGTTCCGAATACTCATCCGAGTGTTGAGGGAATATTTATGCCACGTGACACAATGATTACGGTTATCAATTTAAAGAATTGTCTTAATCTGCCACAGACGGATGAAAAAGGCTTATTTATCATTACGAATTTTAACAAACTCAATGTGGCATTTCATGTAGATCAGGTTATCGGTATACACCGCGTATCGTGGGAGAATATCATAAAGCCTGACGAGACACTGACGGGCGAGCATGGCAGCACTGCTACAGGTGTTATCAAAATGGATGACAGGCTTATAGTTATCCTTGATTTTGAGGCTATAGTTGCTTCTATTAGTCCACAGACAGGACTTAGGGTTAATGATATCGATGAGATGGAGGCAAGAGATAGGAGTGATGCTACAATTCTTATCGCAGAGGATTCGGCTTTATTGTCAAAGCTCATCACCGAGTGCCTTAAGAAGTCGGGATATACCAATCTCATAGTGGAAGAGAATGGTCAGGAGGCCTGGGATGTGATAGAGGCTATGCAGGCAAAGGGCGATATTACAAAGCATCTTGACTGCATTATAACTGATATTGAGATGCCACTCATGGATGGACACAGACTCACAAAGCTTGTAAAATCAGATGCAGAGCTTAGAGATATACCGGTTATCATATTCTCTTCACTGGTAAATGAAGAGATGAGGAAAAAGGGTGAACAGCTTGGAGCAGACGCACAGCTTACAAAGCCTGAAATCGGAAAGCTTGTAGAGGCGATTGACAAGCTGATTGATAAAGCATAATATATTTAGATACAAGGGGTGTGGCTTGTTTAGCTGCACCCTTTAATGGATTATAGATGGAGAATACTAATGAGCGATAAATCGACAGAAAACTATCTGGACAATTTGCTGGATTCAATGAATAAGCTGCAGGATACAGATACGAAGATGTCTGGGGCTGATCAGGATGAATTCCTCAAAAAGTTTGAGGACGAGCTTGAAAATGAGACATATGATGAGTATCTGTCGAACTTTGAAAAGGAACTTGAGAGGGAAAATGAGCAGGCCAAGGGTCAGGCTCTTAATGTACAGACTCCGGCTCCTGATGACAAGGATGCTTCACTTGATGATATGCTCACTGAGTTTGACCGCAGGATGAAGGAACAGGAGACTCAGGGAGATAAACAGGAAAACAAAGCAGACAATAATCTAAGCGATGCGGTATTTAATTTTACACCGGCAGATTCTGGGATAGAGATGATGGATGCAAACATGCCGGAAATGGCTGAGAATCCCAAACAGGAGGAGACTCCGGAGAGTATAATAACAAATGAACCTCAGATGGTTGAAGAAATAGGAGAGCCGGATTTGGCAGGAAATGCATCAAAGGATATACTTGACATACTGGGTAGTGATGGTCTGGATAATATCGGTGATCTGCTTGAAGGAAAAACCGGTGAGACAGGGGCTGATATAGATGATTATGCAAGCAGCCAGATGAAAGTGCACGAGACGGCTGATGCAGCAGTTGATGCACAAGATACTGAAAAAAAGAGCCTTTTAAAAAGAATAATATCATTTTTTACAAAAGAGCCGCAGTCAGATGATGTCACAGATATACAGAGCACAGCAGAAGGTGCAGAAACTGACGCAAAGACACTCTCAGATGAGAATAAGCAGATACTTGAAGCGCTGGATGCTGACGGAGAGCTAAACGAAGCCACAGATAAGCCAAAGAAGGGCAAAAAGCCTAAAAAAGAAAAGAAGCCAAAAAAACCTAAAAAAGAAAAAAAGCCAAAGGCTCCAAAGGAAAAGAAGGAACGCATTGGATGGGAGAAGGGACCTAAGCTTCCTAAGGGACCTGTTATAGTAATCTGGGTATTTGTTATGTCGATAGTTGTGTTTGTTCTCATATGCACCTTTTTGCTCGGAAACAACTCCAAAGTGACTGATGCTCAGAATACGTACAATCAGGCAATAGCTGATCTGGGACAGAATAAAGCTGATTCAATAGAACTGTATACAAATGCCTACAGCAGGCTGAGCGGCTTGAAGCTTTCGGGTGACGATAAGCAGTTGTACAATAAGCTGTCGGTGCTTGCATCAGTGTCAGGTAAGTATGATGCCTATAAGAGCTTTAGCGATTCAGGCTATGTAACCATGGCAGCGGATTCCTTAGTATGTGCGGCAGGACGATGTGCTGTAAATGCAGACAATGCAAAGGAATACGGATGTGAGCTGCAGCTTGAGCAGCTTAAAAACATTATTTCTGATACCCTGAGCAGTCAGTATGGCTTATCATATGATGATGCCATTGCTCTATATAATATAGATGATAGAGATGACTATACACTGGCACTGACACAGAAATTAAATGAATTAGGCATTAAAGAGGAGACAAAATGATATGATTGCAATCATCGATTATGGAGCAGGCAACCTGCGAAGTGTGGAAAAGGCTCTTACAGCTATAGGCGAGGAGAGTATTGTGACCAGAGACAGGCATGAGATTTTAAATGCCGATAAGGTAATACTTCCCGGAGTAGGAGCTTTTGGAGATGCAATGAATTCGCTTAAAAAATACGAGCTGGACAAGGTGATTCACGAGGTTTGTGACATGGACAAGCCATTTCTTGGCATATGCCTGGGACTTCAGCTATTATTTGAGGGAAGCGATGAGAGTCAGGGCGTTGATGGGCTTCATGTGCTTGACGGACAGATACTTCGCATACCAGATAAGGAAGGGCTTAAAATACCTCACATAGGCTGGAATTCACTTGATTTACAGAACAATGGAAGGCTGTTTAAAGGTCTTTCAGAGCATCCGTATGTATATTTTGTGCATTCGTACTATCTGAAAGCCGCTGATGAAGCAATTGTCACAGCAACGACAGAGTACAGCACACACATTCATGCGTCTGTAGAGAAAAACAATGTGTTCGCCTGCCAGTTCCATCCGGAAAAGAGCAGCACAGTCGGACTTTCGATACTTAAAAATTTTGCAGGGATAGGTGAGGCATAATATGTTTACGAAGAGAATAATCCCATGTCTGGATGTGAATAACGGACGTGTTGTGAAGGGCATAAACTTTGTCAATTTAAGAGATGCAGGTGACCCGGTTGAGATTGCGGCTGCTTATGATAAGGCAGGTGCAGATGAGGTGGTTTTTCTGGATATTACGGCGTCAAGCGACAACAGAAATACTGTTGTGGATATGGTCAGAAAGGTCGCTGAAAAGGTGTTTATACCGTTCACGGTGGGCGGTGGCATCAGAACAGTCGATGATTTTAAGGCACTGCTTAGAGAGGGTGCGGACAAGATTTCAATAAATTCAAGTGCTATAAATACCCCTCGGCTCATAAGTGATGCGGCTGACAAGTTTGGCAGTCAGTGTGTGGTTGTGGCAATCGATGCAAGACGTCGTGCTGATGGAAGCGGCTGGAATGTATACAAGAACGGAGGACGCATAGATACAGGTCTTGATGCCATTGAGTGGGCTGTTAAGGCAAATGAGCTTGGAGCAGGAGAGATACTTCTTACAAGCATGGATTGTGACGGCACAAAGGATGGCTACGATATCGAGCTTACAAGGCTTATTGCCGATAATGTTTCTGTTCCGGTTATCGCATCGGGCGGTGCAGGCACAAAGGAGCATTTTTACGAGGCTCTGACAGAAGGAAAAGCGGACGCAGCGCTTGCAGCTTCACTTTTCCACTACAAGGAGCTTGAAATTATGGATTTAAAGAATTATCTGGCAGATAAAGGTGTGTCGGTCAGAAGATAGGCGGGAGATAAAGATTATGAGTATGCTTGACGGCGAGTGGGCAAAGGCTGTGGGAGCCGAGTTTAAAAAACCGTATTATAGGGATTTGTACAATTTTGTGAGAGATGAATATGCCACACATGTGGTATATCCTCCGGCAGATGACATATTTAATGCCATGCATTTTACGCCACTTGACAAGGTGAAGGTGCTCATCCTCGGACAGGATCCGTACCACAATGTCAATCAGGCGCATGGATTGTCGTTTTCAGTGCTTCCGTCTCAGAAGGATATTCCACCATCACTGCAGAATATCTACAAGGAACTGCACGACGATTTAGGGTGTGATATCCCCAATAACGGATACCTGAAGAAATGGGCTGATCAGGGAGTTTTGCTATTGAATACGGTGCTCACTGTCAGGGCTCATCAGGCAAACTCGCATCAGGGACACGGCTGGGAGAAGTTCACGGATGCAATCATAGAGGCTGTAAATGAGCAGGACAGACCTATAGTATATATGCTCTGGGGACGTCCGGCGCAGTCGAAGATTCCTATGCTTACAAATCCAAAGCATCTGATATTGACAGCACCGCATCCAAGCCCGCTGTCGGCTTACAGAGGCTTTTTTGGCTGTAAGCATTTTAGTAAAGCCAATGAGTTTCTTAAGGAGCATGGAGTGGAGCCTGTTGACTGGCAGATAGAGGATATATAAAGGACGACAATACCGGCTCATATGTTAGTAATACCGGGCTGGGTAATACCGGCAGATATTATCTTGACATAAATTGGAAAAGCGTCTATATTAAAAATATATAGAAGGTAACGGATTACATGATTATCAAAGGAGTGATACTATGAGAGGAATAGGAATGTGGGATTCGTCATCCATATCCACACTGTTTTCCGGCTTTAGCAGCAGTAGAAGCAACAATGCAGCATCGTCTTTTATTGCCAATATGGATATGACTACATATAGCGGCATTAGAAGTGGCAGCTATTTCAAGCTTCTCAAGTCATATTATGGAAATAACCTTAATTCAAAGGCCCAGTCTCTTGTCTCATCATCTGTTTCTACATCTAAGGATTCAGCGAAGACACTTGCGTCCATCGAGTCGGAGTCAGAGGACATGGTAAAGTCGGCGCAGGCTCTTTACAAAAACAGCCGCAAGGACGATACAGATGCTACGTACAAGAAGGTGTCAGCTTTTGTGTCTGATTACAACAGCCTCATTAATGCTGCGGATGATTCCGAGACAAAGCAGATTTCGAGAAATCTTGAGTCTATGAAGTCACTTACAGATATCAATTCAAAGTCGCTTGCGAAGGTGGGAATCACAGTGGATTCCAAGTCCGGCAAGCTGTCTGTTGACGAGGATACATTTAAAAAGGCTGATTCGACTAAGGTTGATGCACTTTTTAAGGGGAATGGCTCTTATGCTTACGCAGTGGCAAGCAAGGCTTCAATGCTTGAGTATGCCGCAAAGAATGAGGCAGAAAAGACTAACACGTATGGCGCCAATGGAAGGTATACACAGGCCTATAACAGTGGATATAATTATAATATGTTTTTATAGTCAAAGACAGGCAGGGAATCACCCACCTTACTTTACGGCTTAATAAAAGAAGCATCCCGGATTGGGATGCTTCTTTTTAATTAATTAGCGTTTAGTTGTCTTTTTCATCGTCCTCGCTCATTGAGTAGACCTGACGCTTACGTGCCATCTCATCGCTATCAAGATATTCGTCGTAGGTTGTGATCTTGTCGATCATTGAACCGTTTGGCAGGAATTCTATGATTCGGTTGGCGGTTGTCTGGACTACCTGGTGGTCACGGCAGGCAAAGAGGATTACTCCCGGGAATTTTATCATTCCGTTGTTTAATGCTGTTATTGACTCCATGTCGAGGTGGTCTGTAGGCTCATCGAACATGAGTACATTGCTTCCCATGATCATCATGCGGGAGAGCAGTACACGAACCTTTTCTCCTCCGGAGAGTACACGCATTTTCTTTACTCCATCCTCACCGGCAAAGAGCATACGGCCAAGGAAACCTCGCACATATGTGGCGTCCTTGATTTCTGAGTACTGTGTGAGCCAGTCGACGATTAGCTCATCAGTATCAAAGATTGTGGTATTGTCCTTTGGAAAGTATGACTGGCTGGTTGTGACACCCCATTTATATGAGCCCTCGTCAGGCTCAAGCTCTCCGGCAAGGATTTTAAACATAGTTGTTTTTGCAAGCTCGTTTCCTCCGACAAATGCAATTTTGTCATCGTGGTTGACAGTGAATGAGATATTGTCAAGTACCTTTACACCGTCGATGGTTTTTGAAATACCCTCGACAAAGAGCACATCGTTTCCGATTTCACGCTCAGGACGGAAATCAATGTATGGGTATTTACGGCTTGATGGACGTATTTCATCAAGCTGGATTTTTTCGAGGGCACGCTTTCTTGATGTAGCCTGCTTTGATTTAGAGGCATTGGCAGAGAAACGCTGGATAAATTCCTGCAGCTCCTTGATTTTTTCCTCTTTCTTTTTGTTTGCTTCCTTCATCTGACGGACAATAAGCTGGCTTGATTCATACCAGAAATCATAGTTTCCTGCGTAGAGCTGGATCTTACCGTAATCCATGTCGGCGATGTTCGTGCAGACCTTGTTGAGAAAGTATCTGTCATGGGATACAACAATGACCGTATTCTCGAAATTGATGAGGAATTCCTCAAGCCATGAGATGGCATCGAGGTCTAAGTGGTTGGTAGGCTCATCGAGAAGCAGTATGTCAGGATTTCCAAACAGTGCCTGAGCGAGAAGCACCTTGACCTTTACTGAACCCGGCAGATCTGCCATCAGAGTGTAGTGATCCTCAGTAGGTACACCGAGACCGTTTAAGAGAGTAGCTGCATCCGACTCAGCATTCCAGCCGTCCATATCGGCAAACTCAGCCTCAAGCTCGCTGGCACGGATTCCGTCATCGTCTGAGAAATCCTCTTTCATATAGATGGCTTCCTTCTCCTTCATGATATCATAGAGACGCTTATTACCCATGATAACCGTATCAAGTACTGTAAACTCATCGTACTTGAAGTGATCCTGCTGTAAGAATGACAGTCTCTGTCCCGGAGTGATTGCGATATCACCGTTTGTAGGCTCAAGCTGTCCTGAGAGAATCTTTAAAAATGTAGACTTGCCGGCACCGTTTGCACCAATAAGTCCGTAGCAGTTTCCCTCTGTGAATTTTATGTTGACATCCTCAAATAAAGCTTTTTTACCAATTCTTAATGTAATATTGTTTGCACTAATCATTTTGTCTTTATTCAATCCTTTCCTATTTAATAACCTGTTCGTTTCTGTAACACATCGTTTCTATTTTAACGTAAAACCAGTATTTTGCAAGTGTTTTACAGGCGATTTATAGCCATTGTGCCCTTTTGTACATAAAATTTACCTTGTTAATAAATATTTTAGGATTTTTGTACAATGTATTGCTAAAAAAACTTGATTTTTTACAGCGCACAAACTAAACTATTATGTAGAGACATTCTGATTCATGTCTATAATTGAACATTTATTTTACAGGAGGAAATATCATGTCTAGAGCAAAACAGTCGATGGATGGAAATACCGCTGCCGCTCATGTAGCATATGCCTACACAGAGGTTGCCGGAATCTATCCTATCACACCTTCTAGCCCAATGGCTGATACAGTTGATCAGTGGTCAGCAGCAGGACAGAAGAACATTTTCGGAAGCACTGTAAAGGTAGTTGAGATGGAGTCTGAGGCAGGTGCCGCTGGTACAGTTCACGGATCTCTTGCAGCTGGTGCACTTACTACAACATTTACAGCTTCACAGGGACTTTTACTTATGATCCCTAATATGTACAAAATCGCAGGTGAGAATCTTCCTTGCGTATTTGACGTATCAGCTCGTACAGTATCTTCACATGCACTGAATATCTTCGGTGATCACAGTGATGTATATGCTTGTCGTCAGACTGGTTTCGCAATGCTTTGTGAGACAAATCCACAGGAGGTTATGGATCTTTCACCGGTTGCACACTGTGCAGCACTTGAGGGAAAGGTTCCATTCATTAACTTCTTCGATGGATTCCGTACTTCTCATGAGATTCAGAAGATCGAGAAGTGGGATTATGAAGATCTCAAAGAGATGTGTCCAATGGATGCAGTTGCTGAATTCAGAGCACACGCTCTTAACCCAGAGCATCCAGCAGCTCGTGGATCACACGAGAACGGAGATATCTTCTTCCAGCATAGAGAGGCATGTAACAAGTTCTATGATGAGCTTCCAGCAGTTGTTGAGAAGTACATGGACAAGGTTAATGCTAAGCTTGGTACAGATTACAAATTATTCAACTACTACGGAGCACCTGACGCTGATCGTGTAATCATCGCTATGGGTTCTATCAATGATGTAGCTGACGAAGTAATCGATTACTTAACAGCAAAGGGAGAGAAAGTCGGACTTATTAAGGTACGTCTTTACCGTCCATGGTCTTCAGAGGCTCTTCTTAATGCTATTCCAAAGACAGCAAAGAAGATCGCTGTATTAGACCGTACAAAAGAGCCAGGATCACTTGGTGAGCCATTATACTTAGACGTTGCTACAACACTTCGTGAAGCAGGAATGAACGATGTTGTATTAGTAGGCGGACGTTACGGATTAGGATCTAAGGATACACCACCTTCTTCAGTATTTGCTGTATATACAGAGCTTGAGAAGGATGCTCCTAAGCACAGATTTACAATTGGAATCGTGGATGATGTTACAAATCTTTCACTTCCAGAGGTTAAGCCAGCTCCTATCACATCTGCACCTGGTACAAAAGAGTGCAAGTTCTGGGGTCTCGGCGGAGATGGTACTGTAGGTGCTAACAAGAACTCTACAAAGATCATCGGTGACCACACAGACAAATACATCCAGGCATACTTCCAGTATGATTCAAAGAAGACTGGTGGTGTTACAATTTCTCACTTGAGATTTGGTGACAACCCAATCAGAAGCCCATACTACATCAACCAGGCAGACTTCGTAGCATGCCACAACCCTGCATATGTTATCCAGGGCATGAAGATGGTTCAGGATGTTAAGCCGGGCGGAGTATTCATGATCAACTGCCAGTGGTCAGATGAAGAGCTTGCTCATCACCTCAACGCTGACGCTAAGAAATATATCGCTGACAACAACATTCAGCTTTACACAATCAACGCTATCGACAAGGCTATCGAGATCGGAATGGGTAAGAGAACTAACACAATTCTCCAGTCTGCATTTTTCAAGCTTGCTGACGTAATGCCTATCGATAAGGCTGTAGAGTACATGAAGGCTGCTGCTAAGAAGTCATACTCAAAGAAGGGTGATGCAGTAGTAGAGATGAACTACAAGGCTATCGATGCCGGTGTTGACGCTGTACATAAGGTAGAGGTTCCTGAGTCTTGGAAGAATCCAGAGGCAGATGCTCCTAAGGCAGAGCGCACAGGACGTCCGGAGGTTGTTAAGCTTGTTAACGAGCTCCTTGATCCAATCGCTAAGATGGATGGAGACAGCCTTCCGGTTTCAGCATTCGCTGACAAGGCAGACGGACAGTATGTAACAGGTGCTTCTGCATACGAGAAGAGAGGAACAGCCGTTACAGTTCCACAGTGGGATCCAGAGAAGTGTATCCAGTGTAACAACTGTGCATTTGTATGTTCTCACGCTACAATTCGTCCATTCTTACTTACAGATGACGAAGTAAAGGCAGCTCCTGACAACATGAAGGTTGCTGATATGAAGCCAAAGGCAGGCGCTTACAAGTATACAATGAGCGTATCTCCACTTGACTGTATGGGATGTGGTGAGTGTATCACAGTTTGTCCTACAGCAGCTATCTCAATGCAGCCACAGGAGTCTCAGGCAGCAGAGCAGCCAGTATTTGATTACTTAGTAGCTAACGTTTCTAAGAAGACAGATGCCGGAATGGTTGATACAACACCTAAGGGATCACAGTTCAACCAGCCACTCCTTGAGTTCTCAGGCTCATGTGCAGGATGTGCTGAGACATCTTATGCTAGACTTATTACACAGCTCTTCGGTGAGCAGATGTACATCTCTAACGCAACAGGATGTTCTTCTATCTGGGGTAACCCGGCAGCTACATCACCATACACAGTAAATATCAACTCTAAGAAGGGACCAGCTTGGTCTAACTCACTCTTCGAGGATAATGCTGAGCATGGTTTAGGTATGGAAGTTGGACAGAGATATCTCCGTGACCAGGCTATCGAGCTTGTTAAAGAGATCGCTGCATCAGACAAGGCTACAGCTGAGTTCAAGGCAGCAGCAGATAAGTTCCTTGAGACAAAGGATGACACAAAGGCAAATGTTGAGCCAACAACAGCTCTTATTGCAGAGTTAGAGAAGGCAGCAGCAGCCGGATGTGAGAAATCTAAAGAAGTACTTGCTAAGAAGGATTACCTCGGAAAGAAATCTGTATGGATCTTCGGTGGTGACGGATGGGCATATGATATCGGTTTCGGTGGATTAG
>ENA-OYAW01000217-OYAW01000217.1-human-gut-metagenome-genome-assembly--contig:-NODE-217-length-14063-cov-4.361151_pt1 | contig 14063 bp, 7 predicted proteins | sample MGYA00244521_ERZ652827 | MGnify/ENA primary metagenome ERZ652827 (study PRJEB26926, sample SAMN06164398) | human gut metagenome | biome: ENVO:00009003; feature: ENVO:2100002; material: ENVO:00002003... | reverse complement strand
CTCGTGGGCTCGGAGATGTGTATAAGAGACAGGGAAAAAGGGTATGAAGTGTATGCAGCTTGTGCAAACACGGGTGGTTTCAGTGAGGAGCAGCTGAAGCAGAACGAAGAGAACGCTTACAAACTGGGTGCTGTGAAGTATGTGACATTGGATGTGACCCAGGAATACTATGAGAAGAGCTTGAAATATATGGTATTCGGTAATGTGCTCCGTAATGGTACTTATCCTATTTCTGTAAGTTCTGAACGTATCTTCCAAGGGTTGGCCATAGCACGTTATGCTAATGAAATAGGTGCGGATGCTATCGCACACGGCTCGACTGGTGCGGGTAATGACCAGATTCGTTTCGATATGACTTTTTTGGTACTGGCTCCGGGAGTTGAGATCATTACATTGACCCGTGACATGGCATTAAGCCGTCAGCAGGAAATCGATTATTTGAACGAACATGGTTTTGCCGCTGACTTTACAAAATTGAAATATTCTTATAATGTAGGTCTTTGGGGGACTTCTATCTGCGGTGGGGAAATATTGGACTCTGCGCAGGGTTTGCCCGAAAGTGCTTATTTAAAACAGGTGACCAAGGAAGGAAGCGAACAACTTCGTCTTACATTTGAAAAAGGTGAACTGAAAGCTGTTAATGACGAGAAGTTTGATGATCCTATCAAGGCTATTCAAAAAGTGGAGGAGATCGGTGCGCCCTACGGTATCGGCCGCGACATGCACGTTGGGGATACCATTATCGGTATCAAAGGGCGTGTAGGATTCGAGGCTGCTGCTCCTATGCTGATTATCGGTGCCCATCGTTTCCTTGAAAAATATACGTTGAGCAAGTGGCAGCAATACTGGAAAGACCAGGTTGCCAACTGGTATGGAATGTTCTTGCATGAAAGTCAGTATCTGGAACCGGTAATGCGCGATATTGAGGCAATGTTGCAGGAGTCTCAGCGTAATGTAAATGGTACAGCTATCTTGGAACTCCGTCCGCTTTCATTCTCTACTGTGGGTGTTGAATCAAAAGACGATCTGGTGAAGACCAAATTTGGTGAATATGGTGAAATGCAGAAGGGATGGACAGCAGAAGATGCTAAAGGCTTTATCAAAGTGACTTCTACACCTTTGCGTGTTTATTATAATAACCACAAGGACGAAGAAATTTAATAAGTATGATTAAAGCAGGAATTATCGGTGGGGCAGGTTATACGGCGGGCGAATTGATTCGTCTGCTGATTAATCACCCTGATGTAGACATAAAGTTTATAAACAGCAGCAGTAACGCCGGCAATAAGATTACCGACGTACATGAGGGACTCTATGGTGAAACGGATTTGGTTTTTACAGACGAACTTCCTCTGGATGAGATTGATGTATTGTTCTTCTGTACGGCTCATGGAGATACAAAGAAGTTTATGGATAGTCACAATGTACCCGAGGATTTGAAAATCATAGACCTCAGTATGGACTACCGTATCAAGAGTGATGACCATGACTTCATTTATGGTTTGCCGGAACTGAACCGTCGTGCTATCTGCCATAGCAAGCACGTGGCCAATCCGGGATGTTTTGCCACTTGTATTCAATTGGGTTTATTGCCGTTAGCCAAACATCTGTTACTGAACGAGGATGTAATGGTAAATGCCATTACCGGAAGTACAGGGGCAGGGGTGAAACCGGGTGCTACCAGTCATTTCAGTTGGCGTAATAATAATATGAGCATTTATAAACCGTTTTCTCATCAGCATGTTCCCGAAATCAAGCAATCATTGAAACAGTTGCAAAACAGCTTTAATGCTGAAATAGATTTTATTCCTTACCGGGGTGATTTCCCGCGTGGTATCTTTGCTACTCTGGTAGTCAAATGCAAGGTGGAACTGGAAGAACTGGTGAAGATGTATCAAGACTATTATGCCGAGGATTCTTTCGTTCATATTGTAGACAAAAATATAGATTTGAAGCAGGTGGTGAACACCAACAAGTGTTTGATTCATTTGGAGAAACATGGCGATAAGCTGCTGGTTATCTCTTGCATTGACAACTTGTTGAAGGGGGCAAGCGGACAAGCGGTTCATAATATGAATCTCATGTTCAATTTGGAAGAAACCGTAGGGTTGAGGTTGAAACCGTCTGCTTTTTAATAAAGAAGAGTTTATGAAATTATTTGATGTATATCCTCTTTTTGACATAAATATTGTCAAAGGAAAAGGTTGTCATGTATGGGATGACCAAGGTACGGAATACCTTGATTTGTATGGTGGTCATGCGGTTATTTCTATCGGTCACGCACATCCATATTATGTGGAAATGATAAGCAAGCAGGTTGCACAGTTGGGATTTTATTCCAATTCGGTGGTTAACAAGCTACAGCAGGAAGTGGCAGACCGTTTAGGGAAACTTTCGGGTTATGATGATTATCAATTGTTTTTGATAAACAGTGGAGCTGAAGCTAATGAAAATGCGTTGAAACTGGCTTCTTTTTACAATGGTCGCAACCGTGTGCTTTCTTTTTGCAAAGCATTTCACGGACGTACTTCACTGGCAGTGGAGGTAACCCACAATCCGAAAATTATAGCCCCAATCAATGACAATGGGCATGTGACTTATCTGCCTTTGAACGATATAGAAGCAGCTAAAGCGGAATTGGCAAAAGGAGATGTCTGTGCGGTGATTATTGAAGGTATTCAAGGAGTAGGCGGTATTCAGGTTCCGGAAGTAAAATTCTTGAAAGAACTGAGTAAGGCTTGCGAAGAAGTGGATGCAGTACTTGTTTTGGATGAAATACAATCCGGCTACGGGCGTAGCGGTAAATTTTTTGCTCACCAACATGCAGGTATCCGTCCCGATATGATTACGGTTGCAAAGGGGATTGGCAATGGCTTTCCGATGGCTGGTGTCCTGATCAGTCCGAAATTCAAGCCGGTATATGGACAATTGGGAACCACTTTTGGTGGTAACCACCTAGCTTGTGCTGCTGCTATCGCGGTGCTTGATGTTATGAAAGGTGAGAATCTGGTAGAGAATGCTGCCAAGGTAGGTGCTCATCTGCTGAAAGAATTGAAACAATTCTCACAGATTAAAGAGGTGCGTGGCGAAGGTTTGATGATCGGTATGGAATTTGACGAACCGATTAAGGAACTGCGTCAGCGTCTGCTGTTCGAACAGAAAGTATTTACCGGAGTCAGTGGTACTAATGTGATTCGTCTGCTTCCGCCTTTGTGCCTTACTATGGCAGAGGCTGATGAATTTCTTGAACGCTTTCGTAAAGTGTTGGTATAAGCTGGAGATTCAAAAGGGATAATAATCTACGAAAGAAAATGAGGTCTCGTCAGGAAACATTTCGGTTCCGGCGAGGCTTTTTGATTTAATCTTCTTCAAAGTAATTTTATTTTTAGCTTTTCATAATACGTTCTTCTCCTTTTTTTCCCTTATCTTTGTAGCTATAGACTTAATCTTTAATAATATGAAAGTAGCAATTATTGGTGCGGGAAATATGGGAGGGGCTATTGCTCGCGGCCTTGCCCAAGGCACTATCATTCCAGCGAGTGATGTAACAGTAGCCGATCCGTTCAGCGGAAGTCTGGAAACTCTACAGGCGGATTATCCGGAGATTAATGTAACAACGGAAAACCCGAAAGCGATAAAGGATGCCGATATCGTTATTCTGGCTGTAAAACCGTGGTTGATAGATCAGGTATTGAGTGTGATTCATTTGACTCCTCAACAAGTATTAGTTTCTATCGCAGGCGGTGTAACCTTTGAGCAATTGGTGAAGAGTGTAGGCCCGGAACAGACTATATTCCGTCTGATTCCCAATACTGCTATATCTCAGCTGGAAAGTATGACCTTGATATCCAGTCGTAACGCCAGTAAGGAACAAGAACAACTGATGCTGGATATCTTTAATGAATTAGGATTGGCTATTCTTATTCCTGAAAGTCAGATGGCTGCTACTACGGCTTTGACTTCATGTGGTATCGCATATGTTTTGAAATATATTCAGGCAGCTATGCAGGCAGGTATTGAATTAGGAATTTATCCGAAAGATGCACAGAAAATGGTTGCTCAATCTGTGAAAGGGGCTGCTTCCTTGATATTGAATAATGATACTCATCCCAGTGTGGAAATAGATAAGGTGTGTACGCCCGGTGGTATGACTATCAAGGGTATTAATGAATTGGATCACGAAGGGTTTGACTCAGCGATCATTAAAGCAATGAAGGCTTGTCTGAAATAGAAACAACCTCATGGAAATGACGTGGATAACACGGTTCTCGTTTTTGTGTATTGTGTTATCTACGTTTTTATAGAAGGTACTTTTGCAGGTTTAGTATAAAAATATGTTCACTTTTTTGTTTCCGATTTCATATTTCATGTTATCTTTGCTATACAAGATCAGATCTAATGTGAAAGAGAAATATGATAAACACAGAATTGTTCAAAGAAGTGTCACCTTTGTCTGCCAAGGATTGCTTTATTTTGATAGAGCGTCAGAAATCGAATTTTAATTTTCCTATACATATACATCCCGAATATGAACTGAACTATATTGAGAATGCAAAAGGCGCACAACGCATTGTGGGAGACTCCATAGAAGAAATAGAAGAAGAGGAACTGGTGCTGGTCACCAATCCTCAATTGGAACATGCTTGGAGGGATTATAACAACAAGCCGCAGAATATCCATGAAATAACCATTCAGTTTCATTCCGATCTGCTTTCCGACCAGATTCTGAACAGGAACCAGATGATCAGCATTCGGGAACTTTTCCACCGTGCCCGTAAAGGAATCGTGTTCAGCAGGGAGACTATCGCGAAAGTCCGTCCGTTGTTGAAAACGCTGTCTTGCGAGAACGATAGTTTCTATTCCTTGATAAAACTGCTTGTTATTCTTCATGAATTATCATTGGACAAAGGGATGCGTGAGCTATCAACCGGGCAGTTTGCCATTAACTCTGTTTCCAAAGAGCATACTAACGAGAAGTTGAACAAGGTGCTGGATTATGTTCATTTTCATTTTTCGGAAGTGATCCGTCTTGCAGATGTGGCTAAAATGGTAAATATGAGCGAGGCCTCATTCTGTCGTTTTATCAAACAGCATACTTCCAAAAGTTTTATCGATTTCCTTACTGATATCCGCTTGGGGGCCGCTTCACGTGCTTTGGTTGATTCTTCCTTGTCAATAGCTGAAATAGGATATGATTGTGGCTTTAATAATCTATCCAATTTCAACCGTATCTTTAAAAAGAAAAAAGGAGTGACTCCTAAAGAGTTCCGTGATAATTATCGTAAGAACAAGACTATCATTTAAAAGGTTCGGCCGGAACTTTCTCATGGACTTGCCTGATTTTGACAGCACTAAAAGAAAGCGGATTTTCTGAAAGTTCGGGGATATTGTAGGATTTGAATGCCTGGAAATAATGTTCCGTGTCTTTTTGCGGTACTACGAACGGCTTGTAAGTTGTTTTTTCTTTATTCGGATAGCCAGAACAAGGCTTCTCATATTGACGGTCTCTATTTTGATAAAATATCATAAGTATATGTTCGGATAGTATTGGTTTGTCTGTCGGTAAATTTCCATCTTTGCCTTTGGGTTACAACCTGGTAAAACTTTGAATACTAACCTTAAAAAAGACAAGTGTCATGAAAAAGCTATCTTACCTTTTTGCCGTGGCGGCTTCCGCCGCTTGCCTCTGTGCCTGTACCGATGTTACCGATGCTCTTCCGGCAGAACAAATCCCGGCCGATGCACGTAGTACCTTGGGGGCCGACGTAGTTCTTCAGTGGAACAACGAAGAACAAACCATCGATGGTTTTGGTGTGGCGCAGGCCGGCTGGTCCGACTATCTTTATGCCCACCGCAAGCGTCAGGAGATTATGGATGTGATGTTCGGACAGGACGGGCTTCGCCTCAGTATCCTCAGGGGCGAGGTATTCCCCCATTACGATGAAACCACGTTTAATATGGACGAGGATATCAATCTGTCTTTGGACGATCCTTTTTTCGATATTGATTTCAACCGTGATGAGAATCGTGTTGCCGAAGGCATCGCACAGCGCAACGGACAGTTGTGGATCATGAAAAAAGCGAAGCAGGAATACGGTGTGGACAAACTCATCTTTTCCGTTTGGTCTGCTCCGGCTTATATGAAAAGCAACGGCAGTACCTCGCAAGGTTTTTTGAAACGCGGCAGCTACCAGGCCTTTGCCGACTATCTTTCCAATTTCTGTGATGCCTACACAGCGGCAGGTCTGCCTGTCTATGCCATCTCTCCGGCCAACGAGCCCGAGTATGCGGCAAGCTGGAACTCATGCCTCTGGCTTCCCGGTACCACTACGCTGGGACCGTTCATTGTGAATAACTTAGGTCCCAAGTTGCGACAGACCCATCCCGAAACCCGGATTATCTTTGGCGAGAATGCCCAGTGGTCTGCCATTCTGGGCTTTATCATGGGCAGTAAAAATTATGTGCGCGACATTCTGAACCTGAATCCTAAAATCACCAACTTTCCCGTCATTGCCGCCGGACACGGCTATGTGGATCCTGTGACCGGGAAAGATCCTGCCATTGAACCGTTCAGCAAAGCCGAATCGAAGGGAATTCCCGTGTGGCTGACCGAAATCAGCGATCCTACGGAAAGTTATGATGCTACCATGACCAGTGGCTTGAAATGGGCGAAGAAGTTCCATCGTTTCTTGTGTGAGGCCAATACCGGCGCTATTGTGTGGTGGGCAGGTGCTATACCGGATGGCGGAACCACCGAGGGGCTGATTAACATTGAAAAGAACCGCGTGGACTATGAAGTGACCAAGCGTTGCGAGGTGTTCGGCAACTTCTCCCGTTACATCCCTGTAGGCAGCAAGCGCATTTCGGCGCAATATGATTTCGAACAAGGCTATATGGTGTCTGGCTATAAATATGGTGACAACGGTTACACGGTTGTAGCCATCAACCCTGCGGATCATGAAGTAGTTATTTCGTTGGCTCTTGAAAGCGCTCAGGTTTCCGGTGCTTTGCAAGGCTATGTCACCGATGACACCCGTAAATGGGAGCCGGTGGAAGCTGTTCAACCTGCCGATGGTGTCTATACCCTGACCTTGCCGGCCCGTAGCGTGGTTTCCTATACCGGAACTGTGTTGAGTAGTTCGTCTTTGTAACGTTGATTCTGTTTTTATTTCTACGCTGCAATAGTTTTTTGTTCCGTCATTGTATTGCGCTGATAAACAGTAATATGCGGTGACGGAATTTCTTGTATCTCCACGAAGTGCTTTTTCGTTTTTTCCTTGCAGAAGCCGGTTCGTCGGATATCGGTTTCCATGTCGGGTACGTAATCTTGATATATGTACGGCAGTATCCGTGCAAGGGGATGGGAGTTTCCATGCAAGAAGACTGCATCATTTGTTGCACCACTCGGCTGAACGTGCCTTTTCACTCAAGTGAAGTGCCGTTGCCACCTGTGTGAAACGGTTGCTTCACCAAGGTGAAGCAATAAAGTCATAAGACTGTTTTCACGGTTGCATCCTGTTGATAAAATACATCTATTGAAGTTTTGTCATTTTGTGTGTGGCGGTTGTTGTGTTGTACATTGATGAACGATACCGCCGCTTACCTACCGGTTGAGAGCCTTTATGGATGTTTTTTCACAGTAATTAGTTGATAATTAAGAGAATACTGTGTAGGAAAAATTTTATATTTCACGTTCAATTCAGATGTGTTTTCCATTGTCTTGAAGAATTTTTTTTTGATATTGATAAGATTTCATTGTTTAATGCTTGAATTGTATTTGTTCCTGCTTGCTTGAATTGCCATCTTTGCAATGTTAATTTTTAATTCAAATAACTATGAAAACAAAGACATTCTTAATTTCAGCTGCTATTCTTCCATCCATGGGGCATTACCGTTGTTTGCGAAAGCAATAACGTGTTGGAAATCTATTTTTAGTTAATTTTACAGCAATATTTTTTAATTAAACTCTAATACATTATTTATGAAACAAATTGCATTTACATGGTTGCTGTGCATACTTAGTATATGTGCCTATGCTCAGCAAATTACTGTTACCGGAACAGTGACGGATGCGGAGAATAATCCGTTGATTGGTGCGGCTGTTGTTGTAGTAGGAACTACGGATGGCGTGATTACCGATTTTGATGGCAAATATACCATTAAGGCCGCTTCCGGTCAGTCTTTGAATTTCTCTTATGTAGGTTATCGGGAGCAAACTGTTAAGGTTGATGGCCGCAGTGTGATTAATGTGAAATTGTCGGAAGGTGAATTGTTGGACGAGGTGGTGGTTATCGGTTACGGTACAGTGAAGAAAAGCCATTTGACAGGTGCGGTCGCTTCTGTTTCCGGTAAAGAGTTACAGGCAAATGTTGCACGTAGTGCTTCAGCTGCTTTGCAAGGAAGAGTTGCCGGTGTTACTGTGTCGGCTGCCAACGGTCAGCCGGGGGAAGGCTTGAATATTAATGTCCGTGGTATCAGTTCATTGAGTGCCACCAGTCCGCTTTATGTAATTGACGGTGTGTATGGTGATATCAATATGGTTGATCCCGCTGACATTCAGTCTATTGAAGTGTTGAAAGATGCTTCGGCTGCTGCTATTTATGGTTCTCGTGCTGCTAATGGTGTTGTATTGGTCACTACTAAAGGCGGTCGTCTGGAAACTCCTGCCCGTGTGACAGTGGATGCCTATACAGGCGTTCAGATGGTTGCCAAATACATTGATGTAATGGATGGTAATCAGCTTCGCGATTTGGCAAAGGCTACCGGTTATAGTTCGGCAGAAGGGTTGCTGAATTGGAATGGAGGTGCAGGAACAGACTGGCAGAAAGAACTTTATAACTCGGCTATGGTGAGCAAGGTTAGCTTGAATGTATCTGGAGGAAACAAGACTTCGACCTATAATCTGTCGGGAAGCTATCTTAACCAGGATGGTATTGTAAATACTACCGGTTATGAGGCATGGAACATTCGTTCTAAGAATACTTTTTCTTTTTTCAATAATCATTTGCGTATGGGGACTACGTTGATGATGAAATTCTATAAAAAGAAGTACGAAGATGTTTCATATACTGCCGCTCTGACAGCTGTGCCTATGTGGAATGTATATGGTGAAGATGGCACTTGGGGTGTCGCTCCGGAATGGACCAGAGGAGATAATCCTGTGGGTTGGACAGAAGCCTATGATTACCAAAGACATGGGATAGATATTTTATTGAATGGCTATGCCGAAGTGGATTTGTTCTTGAAAGGATTGAAATATAAATTCAATGTAGGTATAAACAAATATACAAGACGTAATTATGCCTATAGTTCTCCTTATTATTTCAGTTCTACTTCACAAAAGAATGAAGCGGAATTGTCGGAAAGTACAGACTGGGAGAACGATTGGTTGATTGAAAATACAATCAATTATGATAATACGTTTGGCAATCATACGGTTTCTGCTTTGGTGGGTTATTCTGCCCAGCGTAACAATGCGCGTGGTTTTGGTGCAGGACGTAAGGGTTTCCCGGAAGGTTTCTCTGTGATTGACGCCGGTTCGGTTTCTTCACAAAATACATCGGGTAGCGCTTGGGCCAATACAATGATTTCTATGTTTGGGCGTGTGATGTATTCATATGCCGATCGTTATATGCTGTCTGCTTCTGTTCGTCGGGACGGTTCTTCCAAATTTGCAGATGGAAACCGCTGGGGCACATTCCCGTCTGTATCTTTGGGTTGGAATGTGATGAATGAAGATTTCTTTGAAAATATCAAGGAAACCATGAATGAATTGAAAATTCGTGCCAGTTATGGTGTACTGGGTAATTTGAGCGGTATTGGCAATTATGCTACCCAGTCTGTTGTTTATAAAGGTATGAATAACATAATGGGTACAGAACTTTGGGAAGGTGCCATTACCGGTAAGGAATGGACTTCACCCATGAATGTGACTTGGGAAAAGACGAAGACTTTGAACTTGGGTTTGGATTTTGCTTTCTTGAACAATAAGTTCAGTGTCAGTGCTGATTATTTTATTCAGAAAACAGAAGATATGTTGTTGTCTATGCCGCAGTCTTTGAGTTTTGGCTTGAGTGGGAATCCTACAGTAAATGCAGGTACAGTAGAAAACAAAGGATTTGAAATTTCATTGAATCACCGTAATAATGTAGGCGATTTGTATTATCATGTAGGTGTCAATGCTACCTTCATCAAGAATAAACTGACGGAAGTAAACGGAAGTCGTGATGAATGGCAGGGATTCAATCCTCATGCCAAAGGAACGATCACTTATGCCAAGACCGGTCATTCCATAGGTTATTTCAATTTGATAAAGACGGATGGTGTATTCCAAAGCCAACAAGAAATTGATGCGTATGTGGATAAGAATGGTAATAAGATCCAGCCTAATGCACAACCGGGTGACTTGCGTTTCGTGGATTATAACGGAGATGGTAAGATTGACAATAATGACCGTCAGGATGTAGGCTCTGCTTTCCCGAAAGTTAACTTGGGTGTAAGTCTGGGTGCTGAATGGAAAGGTTTGGATTTGAATATGTTCTTTGACGGAAACTTTGGCAACAAGATTTACAATGCCCAGTATTATACTACGGTTTATAATGAATCAACAGGAAACCAGTATGCAGAACGCATGAACAGCTGGACTGAAAACAATCATTCTGATATTCCTCGCTGTTTGTTTGGTACTAGCGATCCTAATGGTACAAACTGGGGCTATACGGACCGTTGGTTGGAAAATGGTTCATTCTTGCGCTTGAAGACTTTGGAATTAGGTTATACGTTGCCCAAAGTATGGGTATCTAAAGCCGGTTTGCAGAATGTGCGTGTTTATACGGCTATGGAAAACCTTTTCACTATAACCGATTATAAAGGATATACTCCTGACTTGGGTATGGTAGATGCCGATGGTGCCGGTACATCAGGTGGTTCGGGTGTAATGACCCGTGGTTGTGATGACGGTCGTTATCCGATGGCACGTACTATCACCTTTGGTTTACAAGTAAATTTCTAATTAGGAATAAGTAATATTTGCAGAATATGAAAAAGAATTTTATAAAATACATAGCTGCATTGGCTGTAGCTCCAATGTTGTTGTCTTCTTGTAGTGATGACTTTCTGAATGAGATTGATCCTAACCGTCAGACTCCGACCACTTTCTGGACATCCGAGGATAATGTGATGAAAGGCTTGTCCGCAGTTTATAATCCTTTCCGCCGTATGACCAGTGGATATTATGGTGGGTTGGAAGGTATCATGCATCTTCAGATGCGCGGTGACGACCTTTACCCCACTCGTGGAGAAGAACCTTATATTTGGGAATATTTGTCGTTTGTCAACACAACGAATACAAAGGATTTGAGCTGGGGAAACATCTATGAAGGCATTCAGATGGCGAACGAATTCATATATCGTGCGACTACGGTTGATATGGACGAAACCAAACGTGAGCAAATGATAGGTGAGGCTTATTTCTTACGTGGATTCTGGTACTTCCGTTTGCGTACTGATTATCGTGATGCGGTTATCCGTACTCTCCCGCAGGATGCAGATCCGGAAACTCATGGACTGTCTAGCGGTGATGAAGTGCTGGAACAGGCTATTTCAGACTTTAAGGAAGCCAAGTCTCGTTTGCCTAAACTTCGTTCAAGCGATGAAAACGGTCGTGTAACTCAAGGTGCGGCTATTGCCATGTTGGGTAAAGCTTATATCTGGAAAGGGGATTATCAGGCCGCTAAGAATGAGTTTGAAATTATAATGAATGGTTATGGTTACGATTTGACTCAAAAGTATGAGGACAACTTCCGTGACGATACGGAATTTAATGCTGAATCTATTTGGGAAATCAATTATGATGCCAAAGGTAATTCGGGTGACGCTTGGGGCAATGGCACTAGTGACGACTCGTTTATGGGAAACAACCTTGCTCATTATTTTGGCCCGACACTGAAAGGTGAGAATATTGGCGGTGGTTGGTATAAGATGCAACCTTCTCCCTATTTGATAAAAGAATTCATTTCCGAACAGCGTCCGGAAGGCTCTGATTCCAAATGGGATAAGCGTTTATACACTACGTGCTTCTTTAAATACTCTGATTTCGGTGATGTGAAACCGGATGAAAAATTCTATGGTGGTAAAGTGGAATTTGATGATATGTTTAAATGGACGGTACTGCCCGAAGGCGATGGCAAATATGGTATTGCCAAGCAAGGATATGCTCCTGCTTATCCGGTTATCGAGGGTGTTCAAGGGCGTTTCATGATGAAGAAGTTTGCAGCTTGGTGGGTTCCCACAGGATGTACGATGTATTCTAACGATGCCGGACGTATCAACAATTTACGTATTATGCGCTTTGCAGAAGTTTTGTTGCTCCACGCTGAGGCTTGTCTGGAAACCAATGATGAAAGCGGAGCAATGAAAGATATTAACCGGATTCGTGTACGTGCCGGGCTGCCGGAGAAAAACTTGAGTGGAAAAGATGCTATAATGACAGAACTCCAGAAACAGAAATTGCTGGAATTTGCCGGAGAGAATATACGTTGGGATGATATGGTTCGTTGGTACGGAAATGATCCTGCTAAGTTGAAAGCTATCATGCACGAACGCAAGACCGATTCTCAACATTATGAATTGCTTTACGAAGAAAATGAAAGTGGTGAAAAGGAATTGGTAGGATATAAACCGACAGACCGCATTTCGGATACACAAGGATTTGACCATTTTGAAGCTAAATTCTTGTACTTCCCGATACCTCAGGCAGAGGTGGACGCTAATTTGAATTTGGAGCAAAAGCCGGAATGGAGATGATTGTATTGAACTGATAATTAAAAAGTATGAGAGGGAGGGGGATCTCTCCCTCTATAAAAACAATGAAGCCAAATGAAAAGGAAAGGATATTATTTATGCTCTTTGTTGGTTATGATATTTGTATTTTTGTCATGTCGTGATGAAGAACAGGATTGTACCCAAGCTATGCAGGATATACAAAACCAGTTGAAAGAAAATGATTTATTGAAATCTGTTTCTCAGGAACGTGAACAATGTGTTTTGTTATTTGAGTCCAATAAGGTAATTTTTCCGCAAGAGTTAATCCAAAGTGTAGATGTGGATGCGGAAAACTGGAAAACGACTTTGACATTTGCCAATGGAAGCACTTATGTTATACCTACCTTAGGTACTTCGATTGACAACTTGATATTGAGTTCTACAGTCAATCCTTCCGGTTGCAATCCATTATCGGCCAGTGTAGTTGTAAAATTACCTGTATTGGGACGCATTAAACTGATTGTACACAGCAAACCGGGAAAGCATACGCCTGACGTGGAATATACATTTAAAGATGTGGGATTAAAACAGAATATTCCGGTATTGGGACTTTATCCCAATTATAATAACCAGATCACTTTAATTTATACGGATTTGCAAGGAAATGAACGTGCTCGGTCCAATCTAAAGCTTCAGACGAAAACATTGGAAAGCAGAAGGCTGCCTAAGGAAATCAGAGTGGTAAAGGCTCAATATGACCGAATGGAGCCAGGCATGAATTTGGTAAACTCCCCCGGACAGGATGAAACAGACACTTCTATCCCTTATATGATAGATGCTGACGGAGAAATCCGTTGGATTCTTGATTGGGAGAAGTCGGATGAACATCGATATATCGGAATCGGGTGCGGACTGATTCGGATGCAGAACGGACATTATATGACCGGTGACGGAAACCATCATCGGATGGTGGAGGTGGATATGATGGGAAGTACAATTCATAATTGGGATATGCTGGAAAGGGGATACACTATGCATCATGCCATATCTCAAGATAAGCAAGGCAATATATTAGCGACTGTGAGCAAGACTTCCGCTAAAATCGCCAATGGGAAAGATGTACGGATAAATGATTTTATTATTATGATGGATCCCGAAAAAGGGGAGATATTGCAAGAATGGGATTTGGTGCACATGTTGGATTCGGCTCGCTATGGAATGACCGATTATGATCTAACCTCAGACCCTTTTGCACAAAGTGCCAGTAATTGGGCGCATAATAATGGTATAGTAGAGTGGGG
>ENA-OYAW01000198-OYAW01000198.1-human-gut-metagenome-genome-assembly--contig:-NODE-198-length-14700-cov-7.161011_pt1 | contig 14700 bp, 12 predicted proteins | sample MGYA00244521_ERZ652827 | MGnify/ENA primary metagenome ERZ652827 (study PRJEB26926, sample SAMN06164398) | human gut metagenome | biome: ENVO:00009003; feature: ENVO:2100002; material: ENVO:00002003... | reverse complement strand
CTTTAATATAGCGCAAAATAAGCAATGAGGCAAGCAAAAAATGCGTGAAGGGCAATTTTTTTTGCAAAAAGGTATGGATTTTGCAAAAGGGGACGGTATTAACAAGGGGGAGGGGACTTCGGCGTTTGCAGAATGGGAGACGGCGTTTGCAGAATGGGAGACGGCGTTTGGCGCAGGCAGGAAGCGGCGGGCGCAACCGGAGCATTTTGTGAAAAAAAGGCTTGCAATTTAAAAAAATCAGGGTATAGTCGGCGTTGTCCTTGCCGTGGACGGCTGTCTGCGGCTATACATTAATTTTGTTGAGAATCCATAAGGAGATTTTATTTATGACTAAATACGAAGGTATGTTAATTGCCCGTCAGGATCTCGGCCAGTCTCAGGTTAACGACATTGTTGCGTCTTTGTCCGAAGCCATCAAGAAAGAAGGCGGAGAAGTTGTCAGCGTTGACAACTGGGGGCTGAAGAACCTGGCTTACCGCATTAAAAAGAACCGCAAGGGCTACTATGTTGTTTTGAACATTTCCGCTCCGGCAAACGCAATTTTCGAATATGAGCGTCTGGCCCGCCTGAACGAAGACATTATTCGTTTCATGACGGTCAAAGTTGAAGAATTCAGCAGCAAAAAAGAAGAAAAAGCCGCTGAAGAACAGGCTTAAGATTAGGAGTATGGAATAATGGCAAACAAAGGATTTTTTAAGAGAAAGAATTTCAGCGACAATCCGGATTTCGTGATTGATTACAAAGACACCAAGTTTCTTTCCCGCTATATTTCGGAAAAAGGCAAAATTATGCCGAGCCGCATTACGAACGTAACCGCAAAAACCCAGAGGGAAATTGCCCGCGCTATCAAACGCGCCCGCTATGTTGCCCTCCTGCCGTATGTTGCTAACTAAGGAGACAAAAACAATGGAAATCATTCTTTTGGAACATGTCGAAAAATTAGGCAAAATGGGCGATAAGGTTCACGTTAAGAGCGGATATGCCCGTAACTATCTGCTGCCGCAGAACAAAGCTTTGCGCGCGACGGAGGCAAACGTTGCTTATTTTGAAAAGCAGCGTGCGGAATTGGAAGCCCGCAACAAGGCTCTGTTTGAAGAAGCAACCAAGAAAGCCGAAGAACTGAAGGGCTTTTCCGTGGTTGTTATCCGCCAGGCGGCCGAAACCGGCCAGCTGTACGGTTCGGTTACCATCCGTGATATCGCTCATGCGATTAACGAGGCCGGGGTTGAATTGGAACGCCGTTTCGTTTCGCTGGACAAGCCGATTAAATATCTGGGCGTTTATCAGGTTAAACTGAGCCTGCATCCGGAAGTTTCGCAGACGATTTTGGTTAACGTTGCCAGAACCGCCGACGAAGCGAAGAAACAGGAAAAGGCTTACAGCAACGAGACCGCAGAAGCAGCGGCTCCGGTTGTTGAAGCGCCGGTTGCAGAAGCAGCCAACTAAGAAAAATCGCAAGAAGAGGCTTAGAAGAGGGGTGCATCAGCGCCCCTTTTTATGTAGACATTTGTGTAGACAGAGGGACGGATTTGCGTGGAGAGAGGGGGGGGGATTTGTATGGAGGGGAGCCGAGCAGGGCAGGGTATGGCTGAGCGCGGCAGGATGCGGCGGATAAGGTCAGCGGAATCTTTTCGGTGAGCGGTCAACTTCCAGCGTGATGTATTCAGGCGGGATGCAGCCGTTGGCCAATACCAGAAAATAATGTTTTATCGCAGCCCATGGCGAATAAGGAAGGTATTCGTCCTTTTCGCACAGGTGCCAGTCGACAGGGTCGTCGGCGGCGGCAGCTTTTATTTCAGCAATGCCGCTTACGGGGAAAATGTTTTCAAAATCGGGATTGTCCAGAATGGTCCGGCGCAGGTCTTTGGCATAGATTGCCTCGACAATGCCGTCTTTGAGGAGCTGTTCCAAGTTGACGGATATGATGTCGGCGCAATGTACCAGCGTGTTCAGATAAGGGTGCCGGAAGGTGTCGGACGGAGCGGTTTCGGTCAGGGCACAAACGGAGCGCAGCCGGCCGGGGAACGTATTTTCAAGATACTGCATGATGCCGGCAGGGTCTTCCGTCCCGGCTGAATGCGCATGTACTTTCAGACGGCCGGAAAAGTTTTCATCGCGGGGAAGCGCGGCGAGCGATTTGTATCCTTCGGCTTTGATTTTATCGTATTGGTAGGTATAGATATACATCTTCATAGCAGGCGCTTTCACAATCAAGAACGGAACCTGAACTTAATTGTAGCAAACCGGGGCGGAATTGTCAACAGTAGCGAAAGGGCGATAAGTATAGGTGATGGCAGCAGCCGAGAGATGGAGAAAGCGGCGGTTTCGGGATGGCGAAAGCAGCGGCTGCGGGATGGCGAAAACGACAACCGCGGGATGGAGAGAACAGCGGTTTCGGGATGGTGAACGCGGCAACCGAGAGATGGCGAAAACGGCGGTTGCGAGATGGCGAAAGCGGCTAAAAAAATATTGACATTTTGTCTAATTGTGCTTAAAATGCAACCCAATTACTAATTACTTAAATATTTTTATTTATGAAACTCAGATTTATTATTATTTTGGGCTTGCTGCTTCTGGCATGGAACAGCTGCCGCCATAATGAAACGAAAGCTCCCCTGGCGAAAGAAGCGTACGGATATGCCCGGCTTGACACGCTGAAACAATTGCTGACAATTAACGACGAAACGGCGAAAGATACGGCTGATGCCGTGAAAACGTACATAACGACGTATGCCGATTTTGGCGTTGGCAATGAAAAAATCGATTTGCGCGAAAAAGTTTACGTCTATGCCCGAGAAAGCACGGTCGAGCTTGTCAGCCATATGGATACTGACCGGCTGGCGGGATTGCTTCACGGCGCGGACAAACTGGCTTTGCATAATCTGCCGCGTTCGTCGATGACGTATCTGGTGCCGGGGCTGGCAGCGATTTTGCTGCTACTTTATTATATCGGTTATAGGATGGTACTGAATATGCGCATGTCGGGCTGGCTTTTGCTGCGGACGGTGTGGGGCTTTTCGGTTTTAATGCTTGTTCTGATGATTATCGGCCTGTTTGCCAAATGGCCCGTATTAGGCCGGGAGACAATTCCGGTTAAGGCGGAGCAAATGAATGGCGTCATTTCCGGTACGGCTGTCAGTACAGATATACTGACAGGAAAACCGATTGGCTCATTGTCTGAGAAGACGGCCTATCTCTGGGAAGGACAGTATATCTATGCTTCCGGCGAGATTTCGCACGGCGAGCTGGGGTTTTTGCGCGATGCATACAATGAAATGACCGCTACTTTGCGCCGGTTGGTTTGGATTATCGGGTGCTTCTTTCTGTTTCTCGGGATGAGGATTGTTTCAGCCTGGGCGCTGCAACGCATTGAAAGTCTGACAGAGATAATGCATCTTGGGATGATGATGGCATTTTGCGGCGGAGCTGCGGCAGAACTGCAAAAATGCCGGGCGGCGGCAGGATGCTGCAAAGGCTGTGAAAACGATTCTTGCGGCGGACATTGCGCCGGGGGAGAAAACTGCTCCGGGTGCACGTGCAATGCTGGGAATGAAAACGGTACCGGCGATGGAAACGGTGTCTGCCGTGATGCAGCCGACGAAGGCTGTTCCCACAACGATACGGATGATGAAAGCAGTTCCAGCGGCAATGCGGATTACGAAGACAGTCCCCGCAAAATTACTGCGGCCGGGGAGAACAATCGTCCGGCCAAATAGTTATTATGCTGTATTGTGCTGCAAAACGGAAAGGGTACCTTCGGGTACCCTTTTTGCGTTTAAAGTTTGTTTTGTCCGAGTGATTGTGCGTCGGTTAAAAACAGTTTTACTGGTCGAGGAATGACCGCAGTTTTTTGCTCCGGCTCGGGTGTTTGAGCTTGCGCAGCGCTTTGGCCTCAATCTGGCGGATACGCTCGCGGGTTACGTTAAACTGCTGTCCGACCTCTTCCAGCGTATGGTCGGTGTTCATACCGATACCGAAACGCATACGCAGGACGCGTTCTTCACGCGGGGTCAGCGATGACAGAATGCGGGTGCAGGTTTCCTTCAAATTCGAATGAATGGCGGAATCTATCGGCTGCAGCGCATTTTCGTCGGCAATGAAATCGCCCAGAGAGGAATCTTCCTCGTCGCCGACCGGGGCTTCAAGGCTGACCGGCTCTTTGGCAATCTTCATCACCTTGCGTATTTTGTCAACCGGCATGGACAGGCGTTTGGCCAGTTCCTCCGGTATCGGCTCGCGGCCCATTTCCAGCATCATCTGGCGCGAGGTGCGCACGAGCTTGTTGATGGTTTCTATCATGTGAACCGGAATGCGGATGGTGCGTGCCTGGTCGGCGATGGAACGCGTAATCGCCTGGCGTATCCACCATGTCGCATAGGTCGAGAATTTGTAGCCGCGGCGGTATTCAAACTTGTCTACCGCCTTCATCAGGCCGATGTTGCCTTCCTGAATCAGGTCAAGGAACTGCATGCCGCGGTTGGTGTATTTTTTGGAAATGGAGATAACCAGACGCAGGTTGGCTTCAATCATTTCCTTTTTGGCGCGTTCGGCTTCGCGTTCGCCGCGCTTAATCGTATCTACCATTTTGCGGTATTCGGAAATCGGCAGGCCGCATTCTTTGCTCATCTCGGCCAGAGAATTGCGGAGTTCGGTGATTTCGGCACGGTTGTCGTTAATAAAATTCTGCCAGTGCTTGTCTTTCTTTTCCGCCATTTTTTCAACCCAATGCGGGTCGAGTTCGGAACGCTGGTAGGCTTCAAGAAAGTCTTCGCGTTTAACGCGGGCGTTTAGAGCGAGGCGCATCAGCTTGCCTTCGACGCCCATCAGGCGGCGGTTCAGCTCGTTCAGCTGTTCGACCAGCTCTTCGACGCGGGCAGAGTTAAGATGGATTGAGCTCATCAACTCAATCAGTTCCTTTTTGATGTTGATATATTTCTTTTCCAGCGAGGTCTGCGCCTTGCGTCCGGCCAGAATGGCCTTCATGCGCTGCGCCTGAATGCGGCTCAGCTCGTCATAATAGCTGGAGATTTTGTTTAAGATGTCCAGCACGGGCTCAAACAGCGCTGCTTCCATGGCGCTGATGGAAGTAGTGCTGTGTCCGCCTTCTTCATCCTCGTCGTCGAGTTCGCCGTCGGTTTCGCCGTCCATCTCGCCGGTGTCTTCAACATCTTCTTCTTCGGGCTCATCGTCGACCGTGCCGTCAAATTCGATATCGGTTTCCAAATCGTCGTCGATTTCGTCAAGGTTTTTGCTTTCCAGCTCCTTGGTAACCTGTTCAAGGTCGTCGTCAACCGGCGCGGCATCGTCGTCATAGACAATTGCTTCAGAATCAACGCCGTACATCATTTCAAGGTCAATAATGTTGCGCAGCTGCATGGTGCCGGCGACCAGTTCGTCGCGCCATTTGGAAATGGCTTTCAGCGTCATCGGGTTTTCGCAGAGACCGCCAATCATCACGGTTTTTCCGGCTTCGATGCGTTTGGCGATGGCAATTTCGCCTTCGCGCGACAGAAGCTCGACGGTGCCCATTTCCTTCAGGTACATCCGCACCGGGTCGTCCGAGCGCATCAGGTCTTTCGCGTCCAGATTGCCGACGGCGTCATCGTCTTCCAGCACGTCGTTTTCCGGTTCGTTTTCCGTCTCGCCGCCTTCGTCGTCAAAATCTTCGGTTTCGTCAGCCGAGATGATGCTGATTTCCATATCGGAAATTGCAGCCATAATGTCTTCTATCTGGTCGGAGGTTTCTTTTTCGGACGGAAGCGCCTGATTAAGCTCTTCAATTGTGATGTAGCCCAGCTCTTTGCCTTTGGCAATCAGCTTCTTCAGAGCGCTGCCGAATGAATCCAAGAGGGGGGCATCAGACGTTTTGTAATCTTCGTTATCTGTATCTGACATGTCGTTCCTTAAAATCGATTTTAAATTGCCTTTTATACGTAGTATAAACCGGCAAAAAATTGCAAGCGCTTAAAGAGATAATCTGCCGAATCGCGTTTGTCAAGTGTTAAATCCGCAAAATCCCGATTTTTTTTGCAGCAAAAAGGGGAGATAATACGAAAAGCTGCGGTGAGGGGCAGATATGGCGAGAAAGGTGCGAAGAAGATGCCGGGGCGAGAGGCGCGGAAAAGATGTCGGGGCTAGATAGGCGCGAAGAAGATGCCGATGCAGGGGCCGGAGACAGCAGCAAGAGTACCGGCGGCGGGGCAAAAAGGTGTTGAGAAAAAAGGTACCTTATTTTTCCACAATATGCAATAAAAAAATTTTCAATATATACAATCATATAGCTTTATATCTTTTTGCTTATATCAGAGGTACAATTTTATTCATCAAGATAGTTTTTTTGATAGTTCAGTTTAACCCAAAAGGTCTAAAATTTAGGAGAACCGTTATGAATACAGCAACAGAAAGAATTATGAAAACAAAAGAAAAAATTGCAAAACTGAAGGAGCAAATCAGAAGAAAAGCGGCAACGGCCGGAATTATTTTGGCGACGTCAGTAACGATGGCGTCGTGTTCGCCGAAACAGGCTCAGCAATCGGAAGAAAACACGGACAAACAAGAGCAGCTTTCCGCGCAGGGAGAACAAAAGCACGATGAAACAACGGCGTCTTTTGAGGATGCTCGCCGGCGGGAAGCTGAGTGGGCGCAGCAGGTGGAAAAATATAGGCAGATGATTGCCGACGGGGCGGATTTGGACAAACGCAATTCGCGGCAGTATGGAAAGTCTGTGTTGTTTGAAGCCGTTGAGTGGGACAATATCAAAGGAGCAGAGCTTTTGCTCAAAGCCGGAGCCAATCCAAATCTCAATATGGAAGGGGAACAAGGAGAAACGCCGGTGTTTTATGCCACATCGCTTGAGATGGTCAAACTTTTGGAAAAATACGGCGCAGACCTTAATTATAAAAACAAGGACGGCAAACAGCCTCTGTTTGAGCTAAGCGGAATGGGGGTAAGCGATGATGGAAAATGGTGGAATGAGGATATTGCAACTTATTTGATAGAAAAAGGCAACAGTATCAGTAATTTGGAAGGTACGTATGGTCGTTTTACTCCTGAGCAATTTAAGTTCTATCAAGATAAGGGGGTAAAGCTGGATATGCAGGAGATGCTGGTATTGACGATGAATGCGAATAATCCTGAGATGATGCGTTTGGTGCTTGCCAACGGCGGCAAAAAGTATGTCAACAGCATATATCCCGACGGATCGTCGACCCCGCTGCTGGATGCGACAATGGGCGCAGCAAGAATGAGCGGTGATGAGTTGGAAAAAAGTCATGAGATTATCCGCCTGCTGATTGATAACGGTGCCGATATTTACAAAAAAAGTGATTTCGGAACTCCGCTTGAAATAGCACATGAGATGCAAGATGAGAAACTGGCTGAGTTTTTGCAGAAATGTACAGTTGAACGGACGGCAAAAACACAAGCCATGCAGGCGGCTAGGGCCAGATAGGCTCAGAGGTTAGTTTTTTTTTATATTTCCGAGACTGCGGCGGCTTGGCGGCTGCCGCGGTTTTTTCAGGCTGTTTGGGTTGGCCGGCCGTGATTGAGATTATCCGGTGGTGAGTCTGTTTGTGCAAAGAAGAGGAGGGGGAGCCGGTTTTATTTATGTTGACAGCGGGAATTCGTGCTTGACAGCGGGGGCTGCGGCACGATATTCTGACGGCAATACGGGAGCTTGGCCGGAATGGCGGCAGGCTTTCAGGCAAAGCGGAGTACGGCAGCAAAAACATGATGTGGTCAAAGGCAGAACTGGAAAATCTGGCGCTCGGCGGGGCGGAAGTAGCGGCCGAACGGGTGATGAAACATTTGTCGCGCCCGGAAAACGCGGATATTTTTGCGGCCGAGAACTTTTCGTATTTGTGGGGAGCGCTCGGGGTTGCCGGCCTTAGAGGAACAGATGCCGCGGCCCGGCGGAAAATCTGGCAGGTGCTGAAAGAAAACGGCGTGCCGGACGCGTTTGAAAAAGGAATACTCGGAGATTTTACGCGGGAACTGGCGGCGCGGCATAAAGACAACCGGCTGCGGGCATGGCACGGGCTTGATAATTTTCAGGCCGGAATTAAGTTTCAGAAAACGATACTGGAAAAATTGGCAAAATATGATAAAGAACTTGAAGAAGATGTTTTACCATATTGTTTTGATTATAAAAAACTGATTGATGAACTGAACGTTAAAGAATTGGGCGGCCGGCTGAAAGCCTATTTGGAACGGTTACGCGGGCAGGGGGCGGCCTGCGGGATTTCGGGCGACGCGGTAACGGCTGTTTACGAAAAGCGGGCGGCGCTGCGCCGGCTGTGCGATGTGGCGGCTTATACGCAGCGGCGGTTAAGCGAAGCCGAAAAAGACTATTTGTTCCGCTATCTGCGTGAGGCAGCGGCTGACGGCTTTGCGCCGCAGAGCATCGGGCTGGACGATACGGTTTTGGCCAGGCTGGCGGCGGACGACGCTTTGAACGGGCTTTCCGAACTTGAGGCGGCACCGCTTTTGGCACGCAATGCGGAAATCGGAGAATTTGCGGCGGGGCTGGAAGAGGAAACCGGCTTTTGCGAGGAAACGGCAGCGAAACTTATTCGGCATGAACCGGGAAAAATACGCCCGCTGACGGAAAGGTGCCTGCATCTGATTGAAACCGGGGCGGCGCCGAAAGGCGTGGTGTTTGCGCTGGCGCTGCTGGAACTTAATCAGGTCAAGTCGGCGGTGCGGATTTTGCTGGAGTTGGCTAAAAAAGGGCGGGCGACGGAGATGTGCGGCTTTTTGCACCGGTTGCTGCCTAAAGCCAAGGGAGCGGAAACGCTGATTGCGGATATGGTGCGGATTAATCTGCAAAATCTGCCCGAATTGCCGGCGAAAGGGGTTACGGCGTCGGAACATGCTGCTTTTCGCCATTATGCGGCGCAGCGGGTATTGTGTGCGGCGCGGGATTTTGCCGAAACTGGATGCGCGGTGCAGGCAGCGGTTTTGCTCAAATTTCTCGTTCAGGAAGGCTGGCTGGCTCCGGACAATGAATGCGGCGTCGGGAACGGCGGAACGCAAAGCCTGATGCGGGAGTTTATTGTTTTGGCGAATACGCTTGCGGCGGCGGACAGCCGGCTGGCGGCGGAGATGGCCGCTTTGGCAGAAAAAATGAAACTGAATGTTTACCGAAATACCGACGGTGTGTTTATCGGGACGGCCGATGATAATCCGCTGACGTCGGCGCGGCGGCGGCTGGAACGGGCGGTTTTGGGCGCAACGACGATTGACCTGAGTGCGGCAACGGCAAAAATGCAGGGGCTGGAAAAGGCGACATACGGCGTTTATCAGAGCTTAAAGGAGGTACTGGCGGCGAAAAGCGCAGCTTTGAAAACTGTGTCAGCCGGTAAAATGGTAACGGAAGAAATATCCGCTGCGGAAGAAGAAAAAGATGAGCCCAGAAAAATGCCTGAACAGGGAGAAAAAGCAGCGGCTGTTGTGCCATCGGAGGTTTTGTCTGTGCCCGAAACTCCTGTAACGGTGTCATCGGAAGCTTTGATTGCAGAACCGGAAGCCCCGATAGCAGAGCCTGAAACCCCGATGATAGAGCCGGGAGTTCCGATGACAGAACCGGAAGCTCCGATGGCAGAGCCGGAAGCCTCGATGGCAGAGCCGGAAGCCTCGATGGCAGAGCCTGAAGCCCCGATGGCAGAGCCTGAAGCCCCGATGGCAGAGCCTGAAACCCCGATGGCAGAGCCTGAAACCCCGATGGCAGAACCGGAAGCCCCGATAGCAGAGCCTGAAGCCCCGATTGCAGAACCGGAAGTTTCGGAATTTTCTGCAAAAACACCGGAACAGCCTGCGGCGATATCTGAACTTTCCGCAATTGAGGAATGGGACGATGAAGGGGAAGAAGCTGCGGTAGGCAGGGCAGACGATGCGTCGGCGGACGATAAGAAAATAAACATAAGCAGTATTTTGAATATCTCGCCCAAAGAGATAGACAGGCATTTTGAGCGGATTAAGAATATTACGACAGCTGCGGTGAAACGGGCGGAAGAGCAGGCAGCACAAATTAAACGCAGGGTGGAAAGTGCGGATTTGGCGAATTCTCCCTCGGTCGGGAAAATCCGGGCATTGGCGCAGAAAATAAAGTTTTTCGGCAAAAAATAACCTGTTTCTTTTCGCAAAGAAACAGGTTTTGTTTTTGAAGCAGGCATTGGGCTTTTTCGCAAAAACCGAATGCCGGAATGTTTTAATAAAACAATTTGTCGTAAGACAAATTAAAAAAGCAAATTTAGATTTATATAGATTTAAGTGCGTTCTTTTTAAGCAGAGCTGCCTATTTTCACAAACGAACAGCCCTTATCTATGACTAAAGAAGTTGTATCCGCTAAGTTATAGTATCTGACAAAGTAATATTTTTCTAAAAAGCCCTTCCGGTTTTCACAAAGGGGAAGGGGACGCCTGCGTTGCTTTCGCCTATAGCATTGCTTTCATAGTATTGCGTTTGCTGAAAACAAAGGCAGACTATTTTTGAGAGAATTTGAAAAAAATATCAGAATTGTAATTAAGTGGGAGAACATATAGCATTACGGAAATTCTTTGTCAAGACAAATATCAAAAAAATCTGACGGGAGGAAACGGCAGGGAGAGGGAATAAGACGGAAAGTCTGTGCAAGCGGGCAGGCCGGGGCAACGGAAATAAGACGGAAAGTCTGTGCAAGCGGGCAGGCCGGGGCAACGGAAATAAAACGGAAAGTCTGTGCGAACGGGCAGGTCTGGGGCAGGAAACGGCCAAAGAAAAACGCCGGAAACCGGAGGTATCGCGAAACAATTAGGTCAGTCTTCGGGTTCAGCCGCGGCGGCGAGGATTTCATCGCGTTCCTTTTTCAGGGCGGACTGGCGGAGGTAGGCTTCTTCGGTAAAATTTTTGCAGAGTTCGGCACTGACGTTTTTGATTTCTTCTTCAAGGGAGCGGAGTTTGTCTTCCAGAAGCAGTTTATCGATGTTTTTGCGCAGGTCATTGATGAAAGGGGAGCGTTTTTTGAGCATATCAAGTTCCCAAAGCGAGGCCAGAGGGGCGCCTTCGGGGCGCTGCGCCAGTTGTTGCTGCAGTTCATCGGCAGCAGGGGGCGTTTCGGCTTCGCGGTACAAATCCGCCATGGCGGCGAAAAGGTTTTTCAAGCCGGCATTTCTAATGTCAGAGGAGAGAACCTGTTCTTCATATTCGTCAATCAGTTCGGGGTAGACCAAACCGGCGGCGATGATGAAACGCAGGTTTTTGTCGCACTCGCCGTCGGCGCTCTGGCGCAAGGTTTCCGGTGCGGCGGCAATGCCGTGGCTGAGTGCGGGGCGCAGGGTTCGGGTGTCTGCCCAGCGCGAGGCACCGCGTCCGGAATTGGGGAATGAGCGGGCATCAGGTGATGAAGCAGAGTTGGAGAATGGGCGCCTCCCTGATAACGGGACGGCGTTGAAAGACGGACGGAAGCCTGAGAAAGACGCCGTATCGGGGAATGGGCCGGAGTTAGAGGGCGAGCCGGTATTTGCGAACTGCCGGGGAGCTTGAGACGGGCGGTCCGGCTGCGGTTTTCGGTGTTGCGGCGCGGCCTCGGGCAACGGAATATCGTTCAGATATGCGGGCGGCGTTTCGGGCATTTTTGAGGTTGGGGGAACGGGCATTCTGGGAGCCGGCGGGACGGGTGCGGCGGGCTGCTGCCAAGGCGTCCGGCGGAAGGCTGCGTATATCCGGCTGCGGATTTCCTGCGCATAATAGCTGCGTACGGTAGCATCGCCGATTTTTGCGACTTCGGACAGCAGGGTCTTTTCTATCAATGCCTTTTTTTCAGGTGTGGAACTGTCTTCGTTTTCGGTATATTTACGCCATAAAATATCAATCAGGGGCGAGGTCTTGCGCATCAGGGCGGCAAAACTGTCGTGCCCGTGCGCCTGCAGGTATTCATCGGGATCCTGATTGTCCGGCAGGAAAAGGAATTGCAGCGAATAGCCGGCTTTGAGCATCGGGAGTACCCGGTCAACGGCGCGCATCGCGGCTTTGACGCCCGGGGAATCTCCGTCAAGGCATAAAATGGGTTCGGGGCAGACGCGCCAGGCTTCGGCAATCTGTTCTTCGGTCAGCGCGGTGCCGAGCGGGGCGACGGCATAGCCGAACCCGTAGCGGTCGAGCGCGATGACGTCCATATAGCCTTCGCAAATAATGAGTTTCTTTTCCTTATAGGCAACTTCGCGCGCTTTGTCGAGATTGTACAGGTTGCGGCGTTTGTTGAAAATGGGCGTGTCGGGCGAGTTCAGATATTTGGGTTCGATTTTTTCCATCACGCGGCCGCCGAAAGCGATAATCTTTCCCTGCTTGTTGGTAATCGGGATCATCACGCGGTTGCGGAAAAAGTCGTGCGGGCGGCGGGACGTGTCTTCGGGAATGGCTATCAATCCCAGCTCTTTCATATCTTTTTCGTCTATGCCCTGTGCTTTGAGGTGTGTCATCAGGGCATTGTTGCTGGGGGCAAAGCCCAGGCGGAATTTTTTGAGGGTTTCGGGAGAAAGGCCGCGCTTTTCGGTGAAGTATTTCAGCCCGGCAGCGCCGCCCGGCATCCGCAGTTCTCGTTCAAAAAAGGCGCAGGCGGCTTCCATAATCTCATAGAGGGATTTGCGCTCGTCCTCTTCCTTTTTGTCTTTGGCAGAAAGCTGCGGCATCTGCAGCCCGGCCTGGTGCGCGAGCTTTTGCAGCGCGTCGATGAACGGGAGGCCGTTGGCTTCCATCTCGAACTTGATGATGTCGCCGTGGGCGCCGCAGCCGAAACAGTGATAAAAACCTTTGCTTTCGTTGACGGTAAACGACGGGGTCTTTTCGTTATGAAACGGACAGAGCCCCTGATATTCGCGTCCTTTTTTGGTCAGTTTGACCTTGGCGCCGACAACATCGGCGATGGAAACGCGGGCGCGAAGCTCGTCTATAAAACGCTGTAAATCGTCGTTAGCCATAGTTTGTCCTTGTTACTGTTTGCCGAAGGCAGCGCAGGCAGAAACCGTTAACCGTTGGGGGCAGCCGCTGCTTTCCGGAAGCGGCGGAGGAGAAAAACTCCGGGTCTGCCGCTCTTGCCGGAGACGGCGGGGAAGAGAAAGCCCCGACGGCAGGCCGCCCTTGCCGGAGACGGCGGAGGCGGATACCGCGGCGCACGTTTGCCGGGCGGGGGCGTTTTAGCCGAGCAGGCTCTTAATCATTCCCGAGGCTTTGCCCATATCCAGCTGGCCGGCGTATGCGGCTTTCAGCTCCGCCATGACTTTGCCCATGTCTTTCATGCCGGCGGCGCCGGTTTTGGCGATGGCTGCTTCAATGGCGGCTTTGGTTTCGGCTTCGCTCAGCTGTTTGGGGAGGAAACGTTCAATTACGTTGATTTCGGCCTGTTCCCTGGCGGCGAGTTCGGGGCGTCCGCCTTCGGTGTAAATCTTTATCGATTCATTGCGTTGTTTAATCATTCCCTGCATCATGGACAGCAAATCGGCGTCGGAGGCGCATTCTTTTCCGGCACCGCGGGCGGCGACGTCTTTTTCCTTTTGTCCGGCGATAATCAGGCGGACGGCGGAAACTGTGGCCGTGTCATGGTTTTTCATCGCTTCTTTTAAAGCGTTTTGCAGGTTTTCTCTTAACATGATAAGCTCCTTTGGTTAAAAATGGACGGCATTGCCCGTGTTGCGAAAACGGGAGCCGAGGGTTAATTACAAGTGGCGTCGCATAAAGCGGAAACCGTTGGGCGGCTAATCCTTTGCCGTGGTTCCGACAGCCTGTGCGGCGTTAAGGTTCGGCGAAACCGATATTCAGGCTCAGCGGCGTGCCGGGCGGCGGCGCAGGAAGCACAAATGAGGCTTCGGCGGTTTCGCCGCCTTTGAGCCGGGTGCGGTTTGCCGCAAACGTTTCTGCCGTACCGGCAACGGTTATGCGCGGAACAACGGTCGTATAAACGGAACCGTTTTTGATAACGGCGCGGACGCTGACGGCGGGTTTGCCGTTTTCCGTGGTTTCGGCAACGAAAATCTGTTCAAACTTCAGATACTGCGGATTGTCCAGCCCGGTCAGGCCGATTTTATTGTACCATAATTCGGCAGCCGGGTATAATGCGACGGCTTCCCGACGCAAAAACAGCGCGCACGCGGCCAGAAACAGCAGGCTGAGGAAGGCGCAGGTTTTGCGATATCCCTTAAACGGCTTTGGCGGCGCAAGATGGTCGTCCGGCGTGGCGGTGAGAGGTTCCGGTTCCGATACGGCAGTCAGGCGCGGTTCGGCACGGCCGGAGCCGTATATTCCGCCGGCTGTTTTGGCTGCGAACGGCGTGGCGGCAGTATTTTCGGCTTCGCGTTCCTCCGGCGGATCCATACTGATAGTAAAAGACGTTCCGTAATCGGAAGTCAGGGTAATTTCGCGCTTTTGCCGCGCGGCAGCCAGTACTTCGGCCGAAGACATTGTTTTGGGAGGCTGCGGGAACTCGTCGTCAGCATTCGATGCCGCTCGGGGCGCTTCCTGTGCAACCGCAGCCATCGTATTTTGCGCAGCCATACTCTGAGCAGACGTTGCCTGTCCGGAAGTTTTCATTACCGGGGCAACAAAAGCAGGGTCGCCTTCCGCAGCGAGGATTTCAAATGACGAGGGCGTTTTCTTCCCCGACTTGGTGTCGGCAGGCACAGTGAATTCCTCTTTTTCGGACGGCCAGGGGCGGGCGGGCGGTTCGGAAA
>ENA-OYAW01000184-OYAW01000184.1-human-gut-metagenome-genome-assembly--contig:-NODE-184-length-15227-cov-11.106380_pt1 | contig 15227 bp, 19 predicted proteins | sample MGYA00244521_ERZ652827 | MGnify/ENA primary metagenome ERZ652827 (study PRJEB26926, sample SAMN06164398) | human gut metagenome | biome: ENVO:00009003; feature: ENVO:2100002; material: ENVO:00002003... | reverse complement strand
AGAATAAACAGTAACAATTAACCTTGCGGGGAATGTAAGCCAGTGACTTATGTTCTCCGCTTTTTTAGATTAAGGAGGAATCGTAATATGATGAATTACGAGATTTTTAAGGAAGTAGTAAAAGAAAAGTTTATGGATTATATGCCTGAGAAGTTCAAAGGAATGGAGCTTGTGGCAGAACCCGTGGAAAAGGTGAATGTGACTCTTGATGGCATCATCTTAAGAGAGGAAGGCAGGAATATTTCGCCTACGATTTATATCAATGACATGTATAAGAAGTATCAGGACTGTGGGGATCTTGAGGAAACACTTATGGCTGCATGTGACTTTATGGAAAGGGCATATGAGCAGGCTCCGGTTGTTGATGTGGACAGCATTATGAAGGATGCTAACGAGAAGATTGTATTCCAGCTCATCAATACAGAGCAGAATAAAACATTTTTGGAACAGGTGCCTCACAGGGAGTTTCAGGATCTCTCTATTGTGTATAAGGTAATAATCAGTGCCGATAAGGATGCGGTGCAGAGTTCAAAAATTACAAATGAATTTGCGAAAAGACTTGGAATGAGCGAGGAACAGCTCTTTAAGTGTGCAGCGGAAAACACAAGAAGACTCTTCCCACCTGTCGTTCGTAGCATGAATGACATTATGAGAGAAATGTTCGCAAGGGATGGGATGCCACAGGAGATCGCAGAGATGATGATAGCTGAGATTCCACCGGAGCTGACGATGTGGGTGATTTCCAATGAAAAGGGTATCAATGGTGCAGCGTCCATGCTTTATGAGAATGAGCTTCATGAGCTGGCAGAGAGTTTAGAGAGTGACCTTTATATTCTCCCTTCGAGCGTGCATGAGGTTATTGCAGTATCTTCAGATATGGGAAGCCCTGAGATGCTTGCACAGATGGTAGTCGAGGTAAATATGCAGGAGGTGTCTTTGGACGAGAGACTTTCCAATCAGGTATATCACTATGATAAGGATTTAAGAAAACTCACCCTTGCAACTGATACACCAAACAAGAGACTTGATGGTATCGTTGCAGAACCTCCCCTTGTATATGACGCGAAGGAAAAGTCCAGATAGGAGGCAGCTATGGAGCAGGAACTTACAATGGAAGAACTCATTGCTCTCATAAACAGCCAGAAAGGTGACTTTGTTATCCGTGTCGAGTCTGGAGAGGAGGCGGTGTCTGATGCCAAAGAAGAATGACTTCAAGCTTGATGTGGTTTCGGTAAGACTTGTAAAGGATGCTCCGATTTATTTGGAGCACACCTTTAATAATCCGGCGGATATAGCTGCTGTCATGGGAGACTGTATGTGCCAGTTTGACAGGGAAGTAGTGTGTGTGGTCAATCTAAGGTCAGATTTAAAACCTATCAATGTGCATTTTGCAAGTGTTGGCTCTTTAAATGAGGCAATGGCACATCCGAGAGAACTGTTTAAATCAAGTATCTTAAGCAATGCCGCAAGCATGATGTTAATCCATTGTCATCCATCCGGAAATGTATTCCCAAGCAAGGCAGACACGATGATGACAGACCGCATGAACAAGCTGTGTGAACTGATGGGAATACCGCTCATTGACCATATCATAGTCGGTGGAGACAATCGTGAATTTTTCAGTTTCAGGGAAAAAGGCATGATTGATAATCCTAAGATTACCCTGAGCACAGATTACCGGACACTTGATATCAAGTCACCGCTTGTAGCAGAGCAGGGAAAGGCAAGGTGAAAGCATGGATGGAAGATTTACGGATGAAGAGCTTGCCATAGCAAAGAGTGTTGACCTGTGTGCAGTTGCTGAAAGCCTTGGGTATACAGTAAAGAGGATTGGCAAATACCACACTTTAAAGGAGATGGATTCCATCCGTATCTATAACAGAAGCCATTGGTACAGATGGTCAAGGCAGTTTGACAAAGGCAACAATGGCGGCTCACAGATAGATTTCTTACGGGTATTTTGTGGAATGAGTGTAAAAGAGGCTGTGTTCTGGCTTTTAGATTTCGCAGGATACAGAAGAATTGAGAAGCCTGTAAAGCAACCTCTTGTTCATCAGGTATCGCAGAAGCAGGCAGAGGAGAGAAAGCCATTTGTCCTACCGGAACCGGCAGGAGATAATTCCTATCTTATTTCCTATCTGAATCAGGAGAGAGGAATCAGCAGAGTAGTCATAGATCTGTTTTTGAAAGATGGACTGATTTATGAGAGCAGGCATTACCACAATATTGTTTTCAAAGGAAATGACAAAAATGGAGTGACAAGATTTGCAAGTATGAGAGGCGTGTTTGATAAGCAGGGCAAGCCATTCAAGTGTGATGTCACAGGAAATGATAAGAACTATGGATTTAATGTGGTAAATGAAAACAGTACAGAGCTAGTAGTATTTGAGGCTGCAATCGACCTTATGAGTTATGTGGATATCTTCACGGATTATGAATCAAATAAGCTGGCACTTGGGATGCTCGCAGATGCACCACTTGAAACATTTCTTCGGGAACATCCGCAGATTACTTCCATCCGGTTCTGCCTTGATGGAGATGAGCCGGGGAGAAATGCGGCAGCTGAACTTATGAGAAAGTATTATGAGCTTGGATATGAGGTAGAAGACTGCCCGCCTCCAGCCGGATATAAGGATTACAACGAGTGGCTTGTGGCGGCAAAGCATAATCTGAACCAGATGAATCAGAGAGTTGATGACCCAGTCAGGGCATGAGAAATCGGATTTTGATGTGTGGGGGCAGAAAGCGCCCCCAAAACAGCAAAGTGGGGGCGCTTTCTGCCCCCAAAATGTCAAAGTGGGGGCAAAAAGCGCCCCCGCAATTCGTACACGCCAGAGTCCGAACGAAAGTAAAAATAAAAGTGGGGGCAGAAAGCGCCCCCAAAATAACAAAGTGGGGGCAGAAAGCGCCCCCCAAAGTAGCAAAGTGGGGGCAAAAAGCGCCCCCACTTCCATAAACAGAGGGTTTTAGGGAGATTTTCTCCCTAACTAGATGGCATTAGGACAGAGATGTCTCTAATGCGTATCTAGCAGTCGCCGGGGACTAACCGGAGACTGGAGCTTTGGTGAATATTTACTAAACACGGATAAGGAGGTGCAAGGAAGCAATGGATGCAGAAGTTACGTTATTTTCAAAACCAGAAGAACTGATTGCCTGGGCAGACACATTTGATATCTTACTTAACCCTTCGATAGAAGATGCTGCAATTCTGCTTAACTATATGGAAGGTCATGATTATGCTATTGGCATAGATACTGATGGGAAGATGTACAGACAGGATGTGGCTGAGGAGAATGGTGAAATTGAACCATACCCGATAGATGATGTTATAGATACTGTTTGTGAATGGAATTATGAACTGATACTTGATGCTGATGCACATAGGAATGATCCAAAGGATTTTAAAGATTACAGTGAGTATCAGGATAAGTATGACAGTTTGAAAGCAGATGAAAAGAGGCTGGACAGATTGTTTGAAAAGACCTGTTATGCAAAGGAGATTGATGAAATGGCAGCTGCTTTGGTGGAATCATTCATTAGTCATCTAAGTAGCAGGGATGATTTGGAAAAAGCTGCAGTGACAGTTGCAGAAGGAATTAAAGATTATAGTACGGGTAAGAGAGGAAGGTGAGTCTATGGCAGATAAAGTTCATTGTGTTAGGAAAACACTAAGACTAATGCCAGAGGAAGCTAAGATGCTTGCAAAAAAGGCATGTGATAATGGAATGAATGAGGCAGAGTATATCCGTCTTCTTATCAGTCAGAAACCAAATGATTATCCGGAAGTAAGGAAGATTCTGAAAGAACTCATCAATGAGGTCAACCGAATCGGCATTAACATCAATCAGATAGTATTTAACAGCAATGCCGGGCTGTATTCCAAGGAAGATAAGACACAGCTGATAGCTTATATGCGAAAACTGAATCAGAAGGTAGATGAGGCGGTGGTAAAGATTGGCAATCAGTAAAATCCTTAATATGAAGGATTGTGGTGGGCATTTTCACGGAAAACATCTGAAGAGATCTCTTGATTATGTGATGAATCCGGAGAAAACACAGGATGGAAGGCTTATAGGTGCAATCAACTGTCAGGTTGATTCTGCATTTGAACAGATGAAAGCGACCAAACGGAAGTTTGGAAAAGTTGATAAAAGGCAGGGATATCATATCATTCTCTCATTTAAGGAAGATGAAGTGAATCCTGATACGGCATTTGAGATAACCCGCAGATTCGTGGAAGAGTATCTTGGAAAATCATACGAGGCAGTATATGTGGTGCATGATAATACAGCACATGTTCATTCACACATTGTATTTAACAGTGTGAGTTTTGTGGATGGGAAAAAGTACCGCTATGAAAAGGGAGACTGGGCAAAGTATATCCAGCCAATCACGAATAAGCTGTGTCAGGAATATGGTCTTTCAATCATTGATGTTGATGATGGCAATAAGGAAAAAGAGCATGAAAGCTATAAGGACTGGAGCGAATATCGTGAAGGCAGTTTTGTGTGGGCAGATATGATTAAGAGAGACCTGGATTCCTGCATCCTGCAGGCTGGAAATTATGAGCAGTTTCTGGAACTGTTATCTGACAAAGGATATGAGGTCAAGCAGGGAAAGTATCTGGCGGTAAAGCCACAAGGAATGACGAGATTTCGTAGATGTAAGACATTAGGGGACATGTATTCTGATGAGGCAATCCGGGAAAGGATAGAAAAAGAGGATATTTCATTTTACAGGGAACAGCAGAAAGAGGTACAACCGGTCCTTTGTAAGTGTAAGGTGAGAAGATACCGAAGGGCAAAGATGTCGGGACTTCAAAAGAGATACTATGCAAAGCTATACCGGATAGGAAAGCTGAAAAAGAAGCCATACAGTCAGGTATGGAAGTATAAGGAAGATATCCGTAAGATGCATAAACTGCAGGAGGAGTATTTGTTCCTTGTCAATCATGACATTCATTCAGCGGAGGAGCTTGTCAGTGTAATCAGCTCATTGACAGATAAAAGAAAAGAAGTCTCAGCAGAGAAAAGCCGCATTTATAAGGCTAGGGAGAGAAGTCGAGAACTTTTTGATATAGCAGATGATATGAAAGAGTTAGAACCTGCTGAGAAGTCTTTCCTTCAGGGAGATGAATTTTTTACGGATGAGCATCTGCAATGGGAAACATTGAAACAAAAGCTTTTATCACAGGGATATAGCCTAGAAGAGGTGGAAGCATTGCGTAAACATTATAAAGAGGAGTATTCCAAAACATGTGCAAAAGAAAGGGCAGTATTCAAAGAGTTGAATATTGGTAAATCTATATGGAAGAGTCTTATTCCAGACAGCGTATCAGATGGAAAAGATGCACAGTACAACAAAGAGACAATACGAGACAGGAAAGAACAGCCAGAACGTTAGACTGTTTTTTTAGTAGTTAGGAGGCATATATGGAAGAAAACAGAGAACCGCTTAGTGCAATAGCAATCGAGAAAAAATTGCAGCTTCTCCGAAATAAGCATTTCAGCGAGGATACGATTGCTCTTGTAAAAAGTGATTATGAATATGGACTGACAGAGGAGGAAATCAGCCTTTATCTCAATAAGTCCTACGACATTGAACAGATGAAGATTTTATCGGAGTGTCTGCATAAGGATGTTCCAAAAGATGTGATTGATATTATCAAGAATACCAAGTATTCGGTTCATCAGATGCAGGTGTCTCTCGAATTTTATGAAAAGGGTGTACCTGTTCAGACAATTAAGGAGGTCATGGACAAAGGGGAAAAACCTATCACCATGCGCCGATTATATGAGGAAGTTCTGGAACAGCTGAATAAAGTCAAGGAACAGATTCCGGAAGAGTCTGAGTATGTGAAAGCACTCATTTCTCAGATGGATGAAGTGGTTGCAAAGATCAATCATCAGAATGAAAGGTATGATGCCCTGAATAAGAAACTTTCTGAAATAGAAACTTCCAAAGATGATGAGGAAGTCAGGGGGCGTCTGGTCAAGGAGAACCAGGATAAGGATGCTCTTATCAACAGCCAGCAGAATGAACTGAATAAGGCAAGCAGTACGATTGCAAGACTCAGGGATGATATTGAGAAAAAGGATAAGGAGATGAAGCGTATGGGAGACAGAATAGAGTCATTGGAAGATAAGATCATAAGTGTTGCCACAGAGAATAAGAAAGAGGCAGAAAGTAAGGCAGAGCCGCAGGAAAGCCAGTCCGTACAACAGGCAGATAAAAAGATGGTAGATACAGTTGCATTTCCGCAGAATATGCAGGCTGTGGCAAACGGGATTCCGGTCTATTATCAGATTCCGGTAGTTGATGGCTCTGGAAATGTGGTGCAGAGACTTCCGATTGAGCGAAGTGTGAGAAAGAGCAGCAACAGCGGAGTGGCGAGCTTTTTTGCAAGGCTTTCTTTTAAGAAAAAGTCAAGAGCAGACATTGTAAAGCTGGTTGCATCGGGAGACCTTGTTCCGGCGCAGCTTGTGCAGATTAAGAGTGCAATTGAAAAGGGACTTACTGAGTCGCAGCTTGTAGAGCTTATAAACAACAACATTTCAGCGGAAAAGATGAAGGAAATCATTGAGATTGCTGTGCTTGAAAACAGTATGGCAGATTAGGAGGAACTTATGAATTTAGCAGTAGTAAATGAAGCAGTAACAGAGATGAATGGTGTGGAGCATCAGTTTACAGAGGAAGAGAAAAACTTTGTTGTCCAGTTCGCATTCAGAAGCGGCAGCAAGGAAGATACGATTTCTCTTATTGAAGCATTGGCACATTCAGCGGATAAGGCTGATTCGGACGAGATTATGGTCACATACAGGTCTAAATATGATATGAAGCCTGCATGGGTGGAGCAGGTAGAAAACCTGCTTGTGGCACTTGAAATGTACCGGATCGAGGAGGAAAAAGCAATCAATCATCTGGCAGATATCTTAACTGCTTATGGTATTGATGTATCAGCAGAAGAAATCCGTACTACAGAGACAGAAACACTTAAAACAACAGTCAGAGAGAAAGTGGAGGTGCGATAATGGCAGAAGAGATTCAGGAAGCGGTGCAGATCATCCGTGTTGCTTATGATGGCATTGAGATTGCCATGAAGGTAGGAAGTGGCGGAATAGCTGCCATGCAGAAGGCAATAGATTTCTTAAAAGGAATGCTTGATTATGAAAAGTCACTTGGAAAGACATCCATGAGAAAGCTCCTTTTAAAAGGTGGAGATTTACAGGTGCTCCAGTTTAACACCCAGGATATGAAAAAGGTTGAAAAGATGGCAAAGAAGTATGGAATACTCTATTCAGTACTTCCGGACTGTAACAGGAAAGACGGATTGAGTGAGGTAATCTTTCATACAGAGGCAGTTCCACGTGTGAATATGATGATACAGAAGCTCAAGTTTGGCAAGATTGCCACATTTGACGATTATCTGAAGAATGGAGATGAAAAATCCCTTGGCAAGCTGATGGATTTTTTGAAGAAACAGCAGGGAAACGAGAAAAGCCACACGATAGAAGGGGATAGGGTTAATTCCGCTATTGATGGACTGATCGAAAAGGTCGGAATGTTTGCAATGGAAAAGAAAGCTATCAGTGTGGATCAGGTCAAGGAGAATTTCAGTATTAATGGAGAGCAGGCTGAAAGTGTTATCAGACAGCTAGAGACAATCGGTGTGCTTGGCAGTAAGAATGAGGATGGCACCCATACAGTCATGATGGACAAGGATGCATTTATCAATCGTGTCAGAGGTTATCAGGACCTTGCTGAGAGAATGAGGGCAGTTGCAGCATCAAAGAATGCGAACCTGTCAGATGTGACTATCAGCAAGAAACTGATTATCGAAGAGAATGACCATGCTGTTAAGACCAGAGTTCCAGGCACATGGGGAGAAGAGGCAAGATATGTATGGCTCCGTAAGGAAAACATCATGGAGATTCATGGTGGAAAGACAATGCTTACCTTCCTTGATTCCACCAAGGATTATAAGCTTTACGATGAGCAGAATCGTGTGGTGACAACCCAGAAAGGAACCGAGCTTTATACTCACTATGACAAGGTGGAGTCATCTGTCAGGGAGCGTTACGAGAAAGTGCAGAAGCAGCAGAAAAAGACCACACAGAAGAAAACTGTTACCACAAAGAAAGCGAGGTAGCAGCCTATGCAGACAACAAAGAAAAAGCCGTCACTGATATTCATTCTTGTGGGTGCAGTGTTAGCAGGGTATCTTGGTTATCTGATAAATGGTGCGTGGGTAGAGGGAATAGCCTTTAATGCCTTTATGGACAGATTCAATGAAGTATGTGCTGTTCCCTTTGCCAACTATTACAATTCCAATACAGTAAAAGCAGTAGCCATTGCATTAGGTATCTATGCGATGGCTATTGTCATGTATTACACCAGTCAGAGAAACTATATGCCCGGTAAGGAATTTGGTACGGCAAGATTTGAAAATCCCAAGCAGGTCAACAAGATACTTGCAGATAAGGATGAGAATTTCAACCGGATACTCAGCCAGAATGTGAAGATGTCGCTGGATTTCAGAAGGCTCAAGCTCAATGGAAATATCCTTATCTGTGGTGGTTCCGGAGCAGGAAAGACATTTTATGAAGTAAAGCCGAATCTTATGCAGATGCCGCATAACTGTTCCTTTATCTGTACCGATCCAAAGGGAGAAATCCTTAGAAGCTGTGGGCAGATGCTAAAGAATAACGGATACAATGTGAAAGTCATAAATCTGTTAGAGATGGATAAATCAGACTGTTACAATCCGTTTTCCTATATCAGAGAGGAAACAGATGTGGTCAAGCTGATTACAAACCTTATCAGCAATACGACACCAAAGGGAGCAACACCAAGTGATCCGTTCTGGGAAAAGGCGGAAGGATTGTTCTTACAGGCTATCTTTTATTATGTGTGGCTGGAGGTACAGCCGGCAAAGAGAAACTTCGAGACAGTACTGAAGCTTCTTGGAGAGGCAGAGGTTACAGAGAAGGGAAAAGCATCGAAGCTGGATGTGCGTATGAAGTTTTTAGAGGAGAGTTCTCCGCTTGGAGCCAATCATCCGGCGGTAAAGCAGTACAACAAATGTATGAGAGGTGCAGGAGACACAGTCCGTTCCATTATCATCAGTGCCAACTCAAGACTTGCATTTCTTGAGAATAAGCAGGTCTTGCGATTACTCTCAAAAGATGAGCTGAATCTTTCCGATATAGGTATTGGAGTCAATGGTGATGGCGAGACAAAGACAGCACTGTTTTGTGTAATCCCGGATAGTGACAAATCCTATAACTTTATTATCGGTATGCTTTATACGCAGATATTTCAGGAACTGTACTATCAGGCAGATTTTAACTGCGGAGGCAGACTACCAATCCATGTGACATTCATGTTAGATGAATTTGCGAATGTCGCATTGCCGGATGACTTCTGTTCGCTGTTAAGTACTATGCGAAGCCGTGAGATTTCAAGTATTATCATTATTCAGAACTTTGCCCAGTTAAAGGCACTTTTCAAAGATACCTGGGAGACAATTCCCGGCAACTGCGATACGTTCATCTATCTTGGTGGCAACGAGCAGAGCACGCACAAGTATGTGTCGGAGCTGCTTGGAAAAGGTACGATTGATAAGAAATCAAGCGGAGAGACAAAGGGCAGACAGGGAAGCTCTTCAAGGAACTATGATGTATTAGGAAGAGAACTGTTTACACCCGATGAGGTCAGAAAGCTGGATAACAAAAAGTGCATTATCTTTATCCGTGGTTTTGATCCTATCATGGATAATAAGTTCATACCATTCAATCATCCGATGTTTAACCAGACAGCAGATGGCAAGGGAGAGCCTTATGTCCATCAGATAAGGGGAGCAGATAATCTTATCGGTCCGCCATTTGAGATTCTGACAGATAAGGCAGTTAAGTATTATGAAAAGCTGAAGGACAAGGGCGAGAATGTGTATATAGATTCTCTTACCTATGAGCAGTTTATGATGCTTGGTGATGCGGAATTAAGCAGAAGATTCTCCATGCAGGATGAAGCAGAGCAGAAGGCAAAGATTGACAGGGAGCAGGCAAATGAGCTTGAGTATGTTGATGAATCACAGAAGTCTGATGCTGCAGAAAGTGCTAACGCTTCTAGTGGAAGTGCTGGTGCTAAGCCAGTAAGGAATCCAGAGAGGGAAAAGCCTAAGTGGGAGGATACCATCACAAATCGAATGCTGCACTGGTCGTATACACCGGAGCAGAAGGAAGAGGTGAAGAAAGCACTTGCCGCAGGAGTTCCGAAAGCAACGATTCTGACTTATTTCTATCCAGAGATCACTGTGGATAAGATGAGTTCATATCGGAATAAGCATTAGCTCCTGTGGTGGAAATGTTTATAGCTCTGTGGTAAAATAATACCTGACAACCGCCAGTAAAATCGGTTGGGGATAGGTGCAGTCAATCGAGCTAATCAATAAATAAAAGAAAATGGCAGAAAAGCACCGTAAAATCAGCATTGCAACGATTCGTTGCGGCGATTCCTGCCTGAATTGGTAGATATTTAGTTGCTCATTTGCTATGATTTTTTTAAAACAAAATAGCAGGAGGAAAGTAAATGACATTTGGAGAGAAAATACAGAAATTAAGAAAGCAGCAGGGGCTTTCACAAGAAGCCCTTGCTGAAAAAGTAACAGTTACACGGCAGACAATTTCAAAATGGGAGTTAGACCAATCTACCCCGGATTTAGAGTTTATCGCTCAACTCAGCAGTATTTTTGGTGTATCTGCTGACTACCTCATTAGGGAAGAATTAGTTGAGCCAAATGCCTTGCCCTTTCAAAAGAAGAAAGGGATTCATTTTACAGAACGAGTAAAGCGTCATACTTTGGTAGTTTTGTCCACTGTGGCTTTAATTGCAATTTGCGTATGTCTAATTTGTGATTATTTCACTTCGGAATACTTGTCATGGTCGTTAGTAGTAGCAGTTTCGATTGTGGCTGCATGGGGGCTTTGTATTCCCGTCTTAATTGCAAAGAAAAAAATTATTTTGAAAACTCTATTTACAGCCAGTGTTATTCCAATTCCCCTTTTGGTGCTTCTTGGCTTGCTCCTAAAACGTCCGATTGTGTTTACACTTGGTACTTGCATTTCACTTGTAGCACTTGCTGCAATTTGGATAATGTATGGGATTTTTAGTAAATGTCAGAAACATTTGTGGCGAGGATTTGGGTTTTCAATGCTTGTTGTAATACCCACAGCGTCAAGTATTAACCACATAGTTGCCTGCTTTGTTCCGCGAGATGACTATACATTTACATCAGATGTATTCAACAGCACAATTACACTTATACTTGCTGTTGTGTGCTTTGGAATTGACTATTTACAGTGCTGCAAGAAAGGAGAAAACACTGATAAAACATGAAAACAATTCTTTTACACGGGCTGGGACAGAACGCCCATGATTGGGAGAAAGTAACCAGCCTCATTCACGATATGGAAGTTGATTGTCCCAATATTTTTGCAACAACAGAAAGTGGTTTTTCATATTCTGAGATTATGCACTCTTGCGAAGCACGATTTGCAGAAGAACGTGAACCGTTGCGTATCTGTGGTCTTTCTCTTGGCGCAGTTTTCGCTCTGGATTATACAATTCGACACAGCAGCCATGTAACGTCACTCATATTGATTGGCTGTCAGTATAAAGTTCCGAGTCTGCTTATTGATTTACAAAACATTTTGTTTCGATGTATGCCGGACAAAGTATTTCAGAGTACAGGCTTATCGAAAAGTAATGCAATAGAGTTGGCACACTCTATGCGAAGTTTGGATTTCAGCGAAAAATTACATGAAATTTCTTGCCCTGTAACCGTTATTTGCGGCGAAAAGGACAGAGCAAATAAGAAAGCGGCAAAGAAATTGAACTCATTGCTACCACAAAGCGAATTGATTATTATTCCGGGGGTCGGACATGAAGTAAACAAGTATGCGCCAGAAGCCATTGCTGATATACTAAACCGGGAATAGCAAATCCAGCCGGAGCAGTCAACAGTCAAGGTGAACGGGCTACGCCCGCCGTTGACAGCCCCGCCCAGTTTTACAGATGGATAATCAAGGGGTGACAGACTAAAGTGCTGCTGCCTCTTAATAATGTTGATATGGAAAACAGAATTTGATTGAGAGCAATTTTAAGTTTCAGTTTGACCGTTGAGCATAGATTTTCGTATCGAAATATGATAGAATGAAGCCAGTTACAAATATGGATTTGTTGAAGTCAGCGGTAAGATAATTATTGAACCACAATACACAAATGCAAGAAGTTTTGCGAACGGATATGCAGCTAATAATTTGTGGGAATTCTTAAACGACGAGCACAAGTTGTGTATTGACTACACATACAAAGATGCATTGTATTTTAATAGTAATGAAACCTGCCTCGTGAGTACAACAGAAAACACCGTGCAGTTGTTGCATTTTATGTTTGAGTAAGGAGATAAAAATGAGCGAAGAAATTAGAAGCGCTATCGCTTTGATAGCTGGTGCATTAGTTTTGGTTGTATGTTATATAAAGATTTTTCTGAAAGGTCGTTCCTTTAATCAAAAGTTTATGGAAAAAGCAAAAAAGCAGGGGTGTTATACAACGGCTACGCTTATAGATAATAAGCTTATATTAGGAAACGATGAATCTGGAAACGCAAACTTTAAAAATGATAGAATGAAATGCACTTATGAGTATAAAGTTAATGGTATTTCATATAAAAAGAAAATTACGTTTCAGTCACCAGGTATGGTAGCTGTAAAGTTCCCTTATACAATAACGGTTTATTATGATTCGAATAACCCTTCTAAGAGCGTTTGCAAGGAAGAAGCAAGTCAAGGATCACAGCGGACAGCTGGTTGTTTGGGAACAATAGCTTTTGCAGCTATCACATTTATTGTTATTTATAATTTGTTGAAATTAGTATAAGAGGTCATTGGTATGCAGTGGATAAAGAAAGGAATGAAAAACGAAAACGGAGAAGTAATGTTGGAATCACTAATTGTGTATTCTGTTACTATTTTTTGCTTTTCTTTATCTTAGCTATTTTTTCTGTACTTTTTCAGCGTTGGAATATCCAGACAATTGCCAATGAGTCTGCAACAAGAGTTGCTCAAACCTATAAGTTTGTCGGACTCACAACAATTTAATATCAAACTAATACAAGCACTTTAGCCAATTAAGGTTAAGGTGCTTTTTTGCGCCTTGGAAGGAGGTGGTTACAGCTAAACACATCGGGAAAAGCCCGATTCAATCATTACAACAGGCTATGCCTGATCATATAGAGTAACTTTTAACAGCCAGTTAGGGATTATCCCTGCTGGCTTATTTTTTTATCGAAAAGGAGACAAACAACATGAGAAAAGAACAGATTATTACAGCAAACAACGATCAGATGGAGGAGAAAGGCATGAAGAGCAGATTCATTCATTTTAAGAAGAGATTCATTCCGGCATTATCCGGGGCACTTATGGGAGTAATGCTTATGAGCACTACCTGCTTTGCGGCAGGAACTTCCGCAGTTACACAGCCGCTTGAGAATTTAAAGACACTTATCATTGCAGTCATTGGTGCTGTCGGTGTCATTATTCTTGCAAAGAATGTTATGGAGTTCGCACAAGCCTATCAGCAGCAGGATTCATCTACTATGAACTCCGCTCTGAAAGGAATTGTAGCAGGTGTCATGATGGCTGGTATTTCAACAGTTCTGACATTCTTAGGCTTCTAAGATTGGGGAAATGCATTTCCCATTTTAGTAAAAGGAAAGAGGTGAATAACAAGTATGGATATTTTTAAGCTTGGAGACAAGATCCTTGCACTTCTTGAGGCGGTGTTTGGATTTTGGAACAATCAGATATCCCTGGTCTTTGCAATGCTTGGACAGTCACCGGTCAGTTTCAAGGGCGGAGGGCCCTGGGCGGTCATTGAGGGCATTGAGCCGGTCTTTGTAGCGGTCGGCTCATCCCTTGTTGTGCTGTTCTTTGTTATCGGTTTCTGTTCGGAAAGCATAGATGTAAAAGATGAGATGAGGTTTGAGTCCATATTCCGTATGCTTATCCGACTGGGACTTGCGGAATGGTTTGTTGCAAATAATGTCACGATCATGAAAGCATTTTTTACTTCCATAGGAAATCTGGTGGGACTTATATCTGCCGGAACAACGACGCAGCTTGCTATTGACAGTACACAGGCAGACATCATTAAAGGACTTGGATTTGGTGAAAGTCTGGTAATGCTGATACTTACAGCTTTGCTTGCAATCATCATTATTATCTGTGGATTTTTTATCATCTATACAGTGTATTTCAGGTTTTTGAAGATTCTGATTATTGTGCCGCTTGGTGCGATTGCCTGTTCCACGATGGCAGGAAACAGAATGGTCAGTCATACAATGGCTACCTACTGCAAATATTTTCTTTCGTGTGTATTTGAGGCAGTAACGATGGCACTTGCGATTGTGGTATGTAATGCATTTATCAATGCAGGGCTTCCGGCATTTACAGGAAGTTATGCTGACTGGGCACAGACGCTTATATATCTGTGTGAAATGACATTTACGATAGCAATGACTGTCGGAAGCGTGAAGGGTGCACAGACACTTACAAGCAAGGCATTTGGACTGTAGAAGGGAGGAAAGACAATGGTAATCGAAGTAAACAAGGATATTGACCGCTATCAGGAATCGGTTGCGATGGGACTTACAGCAAGGCAGCTTATATTTTCCATTGCAAGCGTAATAGTCGGTGGCGGTATCGTCCTTCTTCTTTACAAGTATATCGGTCTTACGGGTTCTGCTTATGTGGCAATTCCCTGTGTGGCGCCGATTGCTCTTGGCGGTTTCTATTCCTTTAATGGGATGAATTTCTACGAGTATATGGGAAAGAAACTGCATTTTATGTTTGGAAACAGGGCACTTACCTATGTATCAACAGAGGGAGAGCCTGCAATAAAGCAGTTAGAAGCAGAGCAGAATGAGCAGGTAAAGAAGAAAGGCAGAAAGGCTGAACCGGAGACTGTAACAGCTGATTCGGCTGTAAAGAAGCAGGAGGAGTTTGAAGCGATGAAGAAAAAGACGAGAAACATGCTGCTTGGACTTGTCGCAGTCATTGTGGCGACAGTAACAGGCATTGCAGCATATAAGGCAATGCATTAGAAACGAATAGTATCTGACCGCAAGGTCGGGAACACAGCCCGCAGGGTGAAGTTCCCGGCGGGCT
>ENA-OYAW01000183-OYAW01000183.1-human-gut-metagenome-genome-assembly--contig:-NODE-183-length-15256-cov-9.821064_pt1 | contig 15256 bp, 12 predicted proteins | sample MGYA00244521_ERZ652827 | MGnify/ENA primary metagenome ERZ652827 (study PRJEB26926, sample SAMN06164398) | human gut metagenome | biome: ENVO:00009003; feature: ENVO:2100002; material: ENVO:00002003... | reverse complement strand
GAATTATATAAAATATTTGTTCAAGAATTAATTAATATTAATATTGGGCATTTACCTGATAAAAAAGCATTATTTACAATGAACGAATTAATTAATGCAATTGATTATATTGAACACGGTAATCCAACTAATAATGAAATAATCAAAATAATTCAATATTATGAAGAGATCTAATGTTAATGTAATCATAGATAATGCAATAAATTCTCAAGACTATTATAGAATGTATAGTTCTAGAGATTTTTATAGAGGAACATCTTTTAAGATGGCAGGAGCCTGAACTCCAGACACTCATTATTTCAACGATGAACATATTATTGATTTTATATCTTGTGAAGGAGCTTTATTGTATTGTCTAAGAGGTCATTTATCATCAGAATGAAATAAGCCGAATCTAATTTATAAAGACGATATAATTGTTGGTGTAGAATCTAATCCATATTGAGCTTTTATTATGGGAAATAGTGGTAAAGGTCAAAAAGGCGATATTGGTCCTATCGGACCGAGTGGAACTGATGGTATTACTCCACAATTAAAAATTGAAGATGGTCGTTGACTACTTTCAATGGATAAAGGTCAAACTTGACAAGATATAGGCCAAGCTACAGGTGATCCTGGGCAAAATGGAACTGATGGAAAGAATGGCTCTGATGGAATTGGAGTAATTCCTGGAGGAACTACTGATCAAGTATTAGTTAAAAAATCTGATGCAGATTATGATACAGAATGAAAAACTATTTCTGAAGGCGGAGAAATTCCTAATTTTGATGCAGAAGTAGCTAATGTTTCTTCAACAACTGAAGCTAATGCTAATGTAGTTTTAGAAGGGGATATATTTAAATTTAGTTTTGGATTACCTAAAGGAGCTGATGGTAAAGATGGAGAAGATGGTAAGGACGGAACAAATGGGACTGATGGTTCTAATGGAGAGGATGGATTAGGTATTAAGTTAATGTATGCAAAGAGTGGAAGTGTCAATACTCCTCCTGTTGTAAATAAAACTAATGCAAATCCTGGTTCTGTATGAAGTACAGTTGTTCCAATTCACACATCCTCTGAAATTATATGGTCAATTACAGCATCTTTTAGAGATTCTACTCTTGTTGGAGAATGGTCAGATCCTGTTCAAATGACAGGAGAAAAGGGACAGGATGCAGTAATACCAAATTGGAAAACATACGTTTATAAATTAAGTGATAGTAAACCATCAAAACCTACAGGAAATAGTCCTAGTCCGTCTGGATGGGAAGATTATCCTACAACTAGTGGAAACTGGTGGCAATGTATTGGAACAGTTAATGGAGAAACAGGACTTGTAACTGAATGGTCAGAAGTAATACCAGTTAATGGTAGAGATGGCCAAGCTCAAGATGGCAAATTTACAGAATTTAGATTTGCTGTAAATACAAGTAATTCAAATCCTCCTACATTAAACGCAACAGTAAGAACTCCTTCAGGATGGTCTGTGGTTCCTCCTGAAAAATCTAAAGATGGATATCTCTGGATGACTACAGCAACTATTAATCCTGATGATACTTTAAATACAAACTGGACTGCTCCAGTTGTTATAAGTGGAGAAAATGGTACAGACGGAATTCCTGGAACTCCAGGAGAAGATGGAAAAACAAGTTATCTACATATTAAATACTCTAATGATGGAGGTGTAACCTTTACAGGTAACAATGGAGAAGATCCAGGTGCTTGAATTGGAATTTATGTAGATTATAATATAAATGATAGTGATGATCCTTCTGACTATAAATGAACCAAAATAAAAGGAGAACCTGGAATTACTGGTGATCCTGGTCCAGCAGGTAAAGATGGAGTTGATGGGTTACCTGGAATTGGTATTGAAGTTCGTTATTGCTTAGGAACTACAACTATTTATGGAGGAACAAGTACTCCTGGAACAACAAGACAGCCAACAGGTTGGGATTTAGCGGTTCCAACTCCAACTGAAGAGACTCCTTATATTTGGTTTATTCAAGCTAGAGTAAATTATACAAGTAACACTGATAAAGTTGGTACAATTGAAGGTAGTTGAAGTACTCCTACTAAATTAAGTGGAACTAATGGATTAAATGGAGAGAATGGTTCTAAAGGACAAATAATTTATCCTGAAGGTATTTATAATGTTAATACTGTATATCAAGGAACCGCAGATAAAACTCCTTATGTATATGATTCTAATGATGCTAACTATTATGTTTTAAACATAGTAGGAACTTGGCAAGGAACATTACACAGTAATGAATCTCCTAGCACTGATACTAGTAATAGTTGAGTTAAATTAGATGCATTTGAGGCGCTGTATACTAAAATTGGGATTATCGCTAACGGTCTTATTGGATCTGCTGTATTTAATGGAAACTATATGTTTAGCCAACAAGGTATTGATGCAAGTGGACAAATATCTACACAATATCAAAACTTTGATCCAGAAATTCCTACAGGAGGTGAGTTTACTCCAAATATACTATTTGATTTTAGAACTGGAGCTGGACATATGGCTGCTGGAAAGATTAAGTTTGGTAGTGATGGAAGTGTTGATTTAACTAACATTAAAATTAATAATGCTATTATTCAAAACATTAAACAATATAGTCTTACTCAGTCATCTGATCCACATATACTAGATTCATTATATTCTGAAATTATATATTCGCCAACGATACACGAAGATGTAACTCTTAAAGTAAATGCTTCTGAATATCAATTAAATATTGATGATTCGTATTCGGGAGTAATTCATAATAAGTCGGATAAACAATTATTTATATATCCATTTGATAATGGAAACGATGATGAATCTATTAAAATTTGTGGTTATTATAATGGTAGATTACTATTCAGTTATGATGAACCAATTCTTTTTAATGCTTCTCAAATTTTACTTCCAGCTGGAGGAGTATTAGAATTTAAATTTGTTCCATCTTCAATAGTTAATAATTACTATGTTGGAACAATTTGAGTAGAGAATACATCAGATTTTGAGTTAAAAACATGGAAACAAAATGGAACGCTACGTTCAGATCTTTATTATAAAAGTTATGACGATTATAATAGTGATTCATTTTTAGCATGTGGAGAAGTTTATTTTAATTCATCTGGGGTGCCATCTTTATCTGGTTTTTCTAGATGTAGAACTGATTTAGTATTAACTGTAAGTCAATCTGGAAATTTTTCTGCAAATTTAGATTTAACAAGTATTTATAACGGTAGAACTTTATCAATAAGTACAATAGCTTTTTCACAACCTATATGAGATGGAGCCATGCTAAAAATGTTCTATGGTTCAGCAAGAGGCAGGATTAATGGAGCTTTTTTAGATATAAGAACTGCAGACGGTAAAGTACCAACAACAAGTATTAGTGTTCCATTTTTAATATTAGGATCAAAATAATAAACTATGAAAAAAAATAATATATTACCTACTATAGATCTACAAAATTCAAGAGAGTATTCTGGAGCTTATAATTCAAGAGATTTCTATAAGGGAACCTCCTTTAAGATGGCAGGAGAATGAATAACAAACACTCACTATTTCAATGACGAATATATTGTAGATTTTGTATCATTTGAAGGAGCTTTATTGTCTTGCGTTAGAAGTCATACATCATCTTCGTTAAATATGCCTGAATTAGTTCGAGAAAACGATAAAATCATTGGTATTAAACCAAATCTTTTCTGAGCTTTTGTAATGGCAGGAGTTGAAGGGCCTGCTGGCAAAGTATGAGTACCTGAAATTAATAATGGAATACTTTCTTGGAAAGAAAGTAATACTTCTCCTTCATCAACTCCTATAGAAAATCTAAAAGGAGAACCAGGAGATACTCCAATTGTAGGTATCAAAAAAGATACATTAAATAATACTTATTATTGGACTGTATCTATTAATGGAGAATCTCCTAGATGAATACTTGATGAAAATGGACAAAAAATTTCTGCACAAGGTTTAAAAGGAGATCCTGGTAAAAATGGAACTGATGGAAAACCTGGTAAAAATGGAGCTGATGGTATAACTCCTGAATTCAAAATCGAAAACGATTATTGGTTTGTTTCCTATGATAACGGAGCAAATTGGACGCAATTAGGCAAAGCTAAAGGTGATCGAGGAGCTACTGGAGAAAAAGGAAAAGATGCAATCCAACCAAAATTTAGAATTTCATTAGGAAACTGAGAAGTATCTTATGATAAAGGTATAAATTGGGAAAAAGTTGGTAGAGCTACAGGAAGTAAAGGAGATCCTGGAAAAGATGGCGTTGATGGACGTGCTGGTAAGGACGGTAAAGATGGGATAACTCCTGAATTTAAAATTGTTAATAATAACTGGTATATAACTTATGATGAAGGTATTTCTTGAAAGTTATTAGGTAGAGCAATTGGAGATCAAGGAGAACCTGGAAAAACTCCTGGACTTATCAGAGAATTTGGAGATCCTAATAATCTAACAGATGATAGAATTCTTTGAGGATATATAGGTGATCCTACTAGTGAGTGAACTACTTTATGTTATTTAGAAGATCTAAAAGGAGACAGTATTAAATCTGTTAATATTAGTGATGCTGAAGGACATTTAGAAATCACAATGGAATCTAGTAAAGTGATTACTTCTACAGGTTCCGTTCTTCCAAGGTTTGAACCAGGTACAATTGAAACAGTTGAGTGAGATCAAAGACCATCTTTAGTAATAGATAAAACTAATGCTCCTAGGGAATGGGCTTTAAATATTAAAGTTCCTAAAGGAAAACCTGCTACAGTAACTGTAGTTTCTGAAGTAGAAAAATTAGCACCAGATGCACAACCTTATGTAACTGATTTAAATCCAGATATTAGTGATGCAAATCTTAAATTTGGAATTCCTCAGGGAGAAAAAGGAGATCCTGGTGATGAAAATATAGCAATCGGATGTCAATCTGATTTTCCAAATAACGAACCAGAGCACGATAAGATTTGATATGATCCTTGTGATGAATCCATGGATGAATATTCAGTTCAAGACTTTTTATACAATTCTTATATTGCTGTTGGTGGTACTCTCAATCAAGAACAATTCGAAGCTGCTTGAAAATCATTTCCTAATACAGCAGGAATAGTTGAGATTATTGATTCACTTGAAAGTGATAAAACGGATGCTGCACTCTCTGCGGCACAAGGTAAAGCTTTAAAAACTCTTATAGATGATCTGAAAGCTTCTGTGGCTGCAGCTCTTGATTATAAAGGTACTAAAGATAGTTACGACCAACTTCCATCTTCTGGAAATAAGAAAGGTGATGTATGGAATGTCGTTGCAGCTCATGGAACTACTCCTGCTGGAACTAATTATGCTTGGGATGGTGCCAAGTGGGATCCACTGGGAGGTACAATTGATCTTTCAGGATACTATACAAAGTCACAAGTAGATGATGCAATTTCTGCAGCAAAAACAGAACTAGAGGCTGCAGATACAGCTTTAGAAGGACAGATTACTACAGTTACTAATCAGCTTAATAACAAAGTTGATAAAGTTGAAGGTTCAGGTTTAATTTCTGATACTGATTTAAATCAAATCAGAACTAATAAATCTGACATTGAATCTTTACAAACATCTGTTGGAGGTAAGCAAGACGAATTAACTCCTGGTAATGCAGTTTCAATTACAGAAGAAAATGTTATTGATGTTAAGTTAGATCCAGCTTCAAATGAAGCACTATCAAAATCAGCCGAAGGTCTTAAGTTGGATCTTAGTGGAATAAAAGGCTCAACTGTAAAAGTTGGAGTTTCCATTACTGGTGGTGCTGAAATTGGTGCAGATCAAACAATCGCTGCTGGTATGCAGGCTCTTAGTGATAGTATTAAAACTGCTGTTGCAGGTGGCATTACATCTATTACTAGTCCCGATAATACTATTAAGGTAACTGGTGAAGGTACTTCTAGAGGTTTAGCTGTAGATATGTCTAAATTAGTATCAACAAGTTCATCTATCCAAGTTAGAACAGACGGTAAGCTTGATATATTTTGATCAGAAATTGAATAAATAATAATTTCTCCCTTCCTCACATTTAGTGAGGGGGGGGGATTAAAATTTAAAAAAAAATAAACATGGCAACAAATTTAAGTTTTCAAAAAATTGCTACAGTTCCAGCAAGTGGTCTTGTAGTTGGTAGAATTTACTTTGAAACATCAACAGGTATGATTAAAGTAGCAACAAGTGCTACTGCTGTTGATAAATTCGGTGATGGCGTCAAGTCTGCAAGTTGGGATGAGAGTGCTAAAACCCTTAAAATTATTAACGAAAGTGGAGAAGCGATTTCTCTAAATCTATCAGATGTAGCCTCAGCTTCTGCAGTTACTACAGAGCTAGCAAAGAAGTTAAATATTGGAGCATCTGGAGATGCCTCAACTGTACAGAGTTATTATGGACTGAAGAAATATACAGATGAAGCAAAATCGTCTGCAATTAGTTCAGCTAAATCATATACAGACACTGAGATTGGCAAAATTCCTGCCGCTATTGTTTATAGAGCAGACGGTACTACTATTACACAAAGTCGTGATAGTGGTGATAGTACTGTTACATTTGCTGTAGGTACAATTGAGCAAAGTAAAGTTTCTGGATTGACAGCTGTCCTTGAGGCTAAAGCTACTACAACTGCTCTTAATGCAGTTAAAGCTACAGCTGAAGCAGCAGCTCCTCAAGCTACTACGTACACTAAAGAAGAAGTTGATAATAAAGTAGCTTCTGCTGTTGGTAGTGTATACAAGACGAAGGGTTCTGTAGATGATGCTTCAGCTCTTACTGCTCTTACAGGAGTTGTTATTGGCGATGTTTATAATGTAGTTGCTGCAGGCACTCTAAATGGAGAAGCTTTTGAAGCTGGTTCAAACTTTGTAGCAATTAAAGCTGGTGCAGGAAATCAAATAGGAATGTGGGATAAGCTAGGTGGAACAATTGATCTATCTGCTTATGCTACTAAAACCACAGTTACAAGTGAAATTAGCACTAAGATTGGAACTTTAGATAAAACTGATACGGCTGTCGCTGGACAAGTTGTTTCTGCAGTTTCTGAAACTGATGGTATTATTACTGTTTCCCGCAGAGCTCTTGTAGCAGGTGATATTCCTACTTTAGCTACTTCTAAAATCTCTGGACTTGATACTGCTCTTAATGGAAAGGTTCCAACTACAAGAACTGTTAATAGTAAACCATTATCAGCTAATGTAGTACTTGCTGGTGCAGATATTCTAGTTGGAGGTGATGGAACATATGGTGAGAATGATCTTCAAGCTGCAATTGAAGCAATGGATAGCAGAATTACTTCTGCCGCTGCTTCTAGAGTTCAATCATTTGGAGGACAGACTGGAGCTATTACTGTAGATACAGCTAATACTACTAATGGACAGGTTAAATTTAGCATGTCTAGTAAACAGCTTAAAGGTACAGTTAATGGTCTTAAGAGTGCAGCTTATACCGAATCAAGTGCTTATGCAACTTCTGCTCAAGGTGCTAAAGCTGATTCTGCAATTCAGGTAGTTAATGGCACTGTTTCTAATTATATCGCAACTAGTAAAAGTGAAACTACAGTAACAGTTACTTCTATGCTGCAGGCTGTAGCTAGTGCAAGTTCAACTGCTAAAGGTCTTGCTGAAGCTAGTGATGTAAAAGCTTATGCTGATGGTTTAATGACTTGGGTTGAATTCGAATAAATTAAGATAATAAGGGGATAGGGATTTCCCTATTCCCTTTATTTTTAACCTATAATATTATAGGTGCTATAAAAATATAGACGCTATGGCATATAAAACAAAATTTTTACATTTTAAAACTAAAGCATCATACGAAGCCGAAAGAGCAAAAACTACTGCAGGAACAGAGGAACGTAAAGTATTTGACGCATATATATCCTTTATTGATGAAGGTCCAATGATCTGTACTTGGGGTAAAGAATATAAATGTGATATCAGTGCTTCAGAAGTTGAAGCTTTAGTTAATGCAGGAAAAATTAGTCCTGCGACAGTAGCACCACTTATTGCAGGTACTGCAGCAGTTGGAACATCTACAAAATATGCACGTGAAGATCATAGGCATCCAGAACAAGTTAACATAACTGGTAATGCAGCTACAGCTACTACAGCTACAAATCTTGCAAGTGCACCTTCATTTATTAATAATGGTAATACTATAAAAATAACTGTTGGAAATAAAACCTCTACAGAGTTTACTATACCTTATGCTTCTAAAACATCATCCGCAGAAACATTAAGGTATGGTAGAAATATATTTTTAGACGGAGATGTCACTGGTTCTACTACAGAATCGTTTAATGGATCTAAAAATGTGACTATAAACACAACAATAAGTACTATTAATGCTGAAAAACTTACTGGAATTATTAATGTAGATAGATTGCCAGAAATTCCTATTGAAAAAATTCCTGCAGCTGCATTAGAAAGGCTGTTTGTAGTAGATTCTCAATCTGCCGCAATGAGTGTAGATGTTCAAGAGGGAGATGTTGTTCAGATTAGTTCAGGAGGTCCTATGTACTTCTGCGTATCAGAATCTGCATCTACTTTTGCTACTAAATTTAAAGAATTCACAGCAGGAAGTGCAACTAGTGTACCTTGGTCTGGAGTAACAGGTAAACCAACATTCGCTACTGTAGCTACAAGTGGATCTTATAATGACTTAACTAATAAACCAACTATCCCATCCTTATCGGGGTATGCTACTCAAAATTGAGTAACTAGTCAAGGATATTTAACAAGTATTCCTGCCGCAACCTCTAGTGCTTATGGAGGAATTCAAATTGGATATACAACAAGTGACAAAAACTATGCTGTACAATTAAGTAATGGTAAAGCCTATGTAAATGTACCTTGGACAGACACTAATACAAATTATTATCCAACAACGTTTACTTGGACTAATGGAACAACAGCAGGACCAACAGGTTCTTTAACTGGTTCTGGAATGAGTACAGTTTCATTTGGAGCAATCCCTTCAGCTTCTGCTACACAATCTGGTGTAGTAACTACTGGAGATCAGTCATTTGCAGGAGAAAAAATATTTAGGGGAGGTATATCAGCTCAGGATGCTGATATTTCAGATCTTATCATTGGGAGCTCCCTTGAATTTAACGCCTTCGGCAGATTTAATTATATAGCTACATCAACAGAAGCTGGAGGTATAAAGATTGGAGCTACTGCTTCAGGGGTTAATTTACCTTTAGTTTTAAACAGTTCAAAACAAGCATATATAGCTGTTACTAAAGGAGCCGTAACTGCAGCATTAGGCTTTACTCCAGCAAATGTTAACGATATACCTGAAATTCCTATCGCATTACCTAATCCATATGCATTAACAATTAATGGAACTTCATACACAGGTTCATCTGCAGTATCTATTAGTACTTCAAAACCTTTAAGTGTAAGAATGTTGACTAGTTCAACAGTTGATGCAGGATATAGTTACAGTTGTGGTACATCAAAAGCTATATCAACTTTAAATGGATTTTCTTCAACCAATCCTGATTCAGTTATTATAAGTAGTGCTAAACTTACATTTACTGCAAGTAATGTTATTAAAATGGATGGATTAGATGATTTATCTGGGACGTGATATATCTATTGCTTAAGTTATATGGCAAATAGCAAAATTGCAGTTAATGGTGCAGTATATGCATAATCTTAAAAATATATAAATTATGAGTGTAAAAATTTATGATAAAAAGCAAAAGAAATGGATTATTTTTCCTGGAACAATTGGTGCTCCTGGTAAAGATGCTTATCTTATTGCACAAGAAAATGGGTATACAGGCACTAAAGAAGAATATGCTAAAGTATTAACTGATATACCAAAAATTATTAATTCAATAGAAGAAGAGCCGACAGAAGGAAGTAAAAATTTAATTACTTCTGGAGGAGTGTGACAAGCTATTGATAATGTACATACAACTATTAATAATCAGATAAAAAGTTCAATTGTAGATAATTTAGAGTCTCTTGCTGCTGATAAATCATTATCTGCAAACCAAGGAAGAATCTTAAAAGAAATGATTGCTAATTTAGCTAATCTTCAAATTGAGATTGTTGATCAACTTCCAAGTATTGGAGAGACAAATATTATTTATCTTGTTAAGAAATCTGGTTCTGCTCCAGATATACATGATGAATATGTATTTGTTGATGGAAAATGAGAGAAGATTGGTGATACAGAAATTGATCTTTCTAATTATTATACAAGAGCTGAAGTTGATGCTAAAATTCCTGTTATACCAAATATTGAAACTTCTATATCTGGTGCAGGTAATGTTATTACATTAATTGAAGTTGATGCTAATAATAAACATAAAGTTAATGCTACAAAGGGCATTAGTGTTTATACTCAACAGGAAGTTGACGATAAGTTAACAGGTTTTGGAGCAGGAGATGTAATTGCAGCAGAGGCATTTACTACTGCAGATAGAGTAATAACTTCTAATGGTCCAGGAAAAACTGTTAAAGATTCAGGTATTTTAATTAATAATTTAGCATTAAAGTCATATGTTGATGAGAAAGAAATAGCATGAGATAAAGTTACAGGAAAACCAGAAACTTATGTTCCTGCAGCACACACTCATCCTCTAGCTCAAATTACAGATGCGGGAGCTCTTGCTTATAAAGACAAAATTGATGAATCAGATCTTAATTTTGATATACCTGAAGGAATTGTAGTTGATTCTTCTTTAAGTACAACTTCTGTTAATCCAGTTCAAAATAAAGTAGTTACCGAAGCATTAAATAATCGTTATACAAAGTCTGAAACTTATTCTCAATCCGAGATTGATGAAAAAATTGGTTCAGCAGGTGGTGGAGATGTAATGGCTAGTGGAAATCTTGTTTCTGATTATATCATAATTGGAGCAGGAACTAAATCTATCAAAAATTCTGGTCAGACACTTTCTAATTTAGCATTAAAGAGTGAAATACCATCTTTAAGTGGATATGCTACTCAAAGTTGAGTTACGGGCCAAGGATATTCCACCGAGAATACTTGAAGACCAGTTAAAGTTGGAAGTACAACTTTAAATGATAGTTCTACTACATTAACTATTGCTAATGGTACTGGTATTGGTCTATCATTTTCTAATGGAACTTTAACTATTACTAATAGTGCTCCTGGATCTTCATATACATTACCTGTAGCTAAAAATAATGTTTTAGGAGGAATTAAGACAGGATATACAGAGTCTGGAGGTGCTGAAATGGCCATATATGTCTTAGAGGATGGTACTGCTTATACTCTCTTAAAAGATACTACAGTTAAAACTGCTTTAGGCTTTACTCCAGCAAATGTTAATGAAATTCCTATAGCACTTCCAAACCCATATGCATTAAATGTTATTGCAGGAAGTTCAACTACAAGTTATACAGGATCTTCAGCATCTACTATTAACTTAGATAATATATTTAGTAAACAACTACCAATATTAACAAATGCTGATGATGCTGGTAAACCAGGTATTTATTTTACAAATTCAACAACTCAAGTAAATGTTGTAGCAAGAGTTACTAAAGAACAACCAGATGCTATAGTTGTTGTTCCTTCTGCAACACCTGTAGTATTTGATGAACCAACTGTGTTTTTAATGGATGGTATAGACTCATTATCTGGAGGAGCATATAAATGTTATTGTATTACTTGAATTGCAGCAGCTCAATCAGGTTTAAGAGAAGATCTTATTCTTGTTAATGGGGCAATTTATGGTTAATTATGTTAAAGATTATTAGAGAAATTTTATTAAAAATTGTTAACGATATCGATACTGGTAATTCTAATCTTAGTCCAGAAGAGTGCGAAGAAGTAATTGAATATCTTTCTGGAATAACTAATAAGAATGAAAAACTTAGCAAGTATCAAGCATGTAAATACTTAAAAGTTAGTAGAGCGACTTTTGACAATTATGTTAAGGCAAAGAAGATTCCTAATGGTCGTAAACAAATAGGTTTTAAAGAATTATTCTGATATAAGAAAGATTTAGATAAATTTATAGAAAATAATTAGTAATGAGTTACTAATTATGGATCTTTGTAATCCCCTTGAGTTGAGAGACTTAAGGGGATTTTTATTTTAATAGTAACGTTATGTTTTAGTCTTTTGCTATTGTAAATTTGTACTGTTGATCAACAAAACAAAAACAAAATGTTTAACAATTTAAGTATTTTTAATATGGCAGAAGAAAAAACTTATGTGTTCGGTGAAGGCGCAGGTAACAATGGTATTTTATCTCTTTTAGGTCCTATGCTTTCACAAAGAGGTGTAGATCCAAACGTTCTATTAGCAATGCAAGGCCGTAACAATGATGGTTTTGGAGAAGGTGGATGGTTCATCTGGGTAATTTTCTTGTTCTTCCTTATGGGCTGAGGAGGTAACGGATTTGGTAATAATGGCGCTGGAGGATTAGGTAACCAGCTTAATAATGATTATGGTAGAGAGATGCTATTACAAGCTATTAATGGAAACGGAAATGCAATTAGTCAGTTAGCTACTACTTTAAATTGCGATATCAATGCTGTACAATCAGCAATTAATTCAGTTCAAAGTCAAATCCAGTCTGTAGGTAATCAGGTTGGAATGAGTGGACAGCAAGTTATTAATGCTATCCAAGCAGGTAACTGTCAGATCGCTTCACAAATCGCTTCATGCTGCTGCGATGTTCGTACAGCCATTGAGCGTCAGGGATATGAAGGTCAGTTAGCTACTCTGAACCAAACTAATACTCTTGGAAGTAAGATAGATCAGCAAACTACTCTTATTAGTGATAAATTTTGTCAGCTTGAAATGAGAGAATTGCAGAACAAAATCGACGCTCTGCGTGAGGATAAGTCTGCTCTTATCAATCAGCTTTCTCAAGAGCATCAAACGAATGCTATCCAAGCTTTCCAAGCTCAAACGATTGCTCCAGTGAACGCGGCTCTTCAAGACTTAAGTGCAAGACTAGGTGCAATAGAGTGTAAACAGCCTGCTACAGTAACTATTCCTTACATCCCAGCAATGGGTAATTTAGTTCCTGTAAGCTATAGTCAGCCTGTTAACTTTAGTGTTAATCCTTATACTACTTCATGTGGTTGCTAATAAATATATAGATTATGATTAATATTATTGATCCTTATTGGTGGAATTTAGGTCCCGTACCTGTTCAAAATGAAGGACTTCCAAGAATTGATATTGGAGGTATTTATAAGTTATCCACTAATGCAGTAGCTCTTACAGAGAGCTCTGTTGATTATGGTATTAATCCTTGTTTATATAGTAAATTACCATGTGAGAGTATAGTACTGTTGACAATACACGCTGACGCACCTACTGGTGGCGAAGATTTACCTGTATTAGTAGGAGTTCCTAGTGGAGCTTCAACAATATCGAGTGGAGACACTACAGGAAAAACTAAAATCAGTGTTGTAGATAGTCAAGGTTCTAACGTTACTGGTTCAAATGTACAAGGAAATACCCAACGTCTAGCGTATATCAATAAGAGTACGGGCGTAATAAGATTTTTAGAGTTTACTAACCCAGCAGCATCAGCTGCTTAGCAAATAATTTGTAATATATGTTTTCAAACTTAAGGCCAAATAGTCAGATATATATTTTATATAAAGACGCATCTCCACGTTTAGATGTTGGTTCTGTTGTAAGTGTTTCAATGCCTGTCCCTAAATATCCAATTCAACCAATGTTTGGACAGCCACAAGAGATGGTTGTTGATATTACCGTTAAGGTTAATAACCAAGACGTTACATATCAAAAAATTCCAGCTAATTTAGATATTGCAGATTTTAATAACAGTAATATAGTATTATCTGATAGTAGAGAAGCGATGAATGCAGAGATTGGCAGCCTAAAACAAAAAAGTGCAGCCATTATAAGTAGTGTAGATTTCCACAAAGAAATGATAACCTGCTTTGATCGCATTTTAACAGAATTAAATCCAGAACTTGCAGAAAAACAACAGCAACAATCTGAAATAAATTCTTTAAAAAATCAAGTAGGAGAAATGTCTAAAAGTATTACTGAATTAATGGAATTAAATAGAGAATTAATGTTACAATTAAAAAAGGAGTAATATATGAGAGTGTGGGAAATTAGAGAAGGCCGCGACAGAGAAATGGACTACAGAATGGGTATGCGTGATAAGTCAGAAAAAATGGAAAAAGCTGAAAGAGAAGCATACGAATGTGGCTATGAAGACGGATACGAAAAAGCTATGGAAGAAATGATGGGAGAACGATCAGGTTATAGATCATCTTATCGTTCTGGATATCGTGGAGGTCGGTAGTTATGAAAAGAGATAGACTAGATATTAGAGACAAAATGCCTTCAGGAATGGAAGAATATCTGGCACAAAACGGATGGCATTTTAATAAAAAGCTATGTGATTGAGCTGTATCTAAAATGCGCAAAAGAGGAGCTAATGGAAAGCCTGAAGAGGTAACATTAACTCCTAAAAGCGAATTAGAGCAATTATTTAGAAACTATGGAATAAAAGTAGATAATTGTGTAGGATACGATGTAATGTATGTATACCATATGGCCAAATCAGATTTTTTTGAATCATCTATTATTAGCGAACAGTATTTATTACAGTTTGTTAAAGATTACTTAGATGATATAGATGGATATGATGGAAAGGCTCTAACAAGATTTTATGCAGACTGCATAGGCTCAGGAACTCCAATAATGTGAGAAGATATGATCTAATATGGTAGTACAGAACATTTATTTGGAGGATTGAGATTGGCACGTAACTGTATATTATGCAGTAGATACTTATTATACAGATGAAATTCTAGAAGAATTAGAACTAATAGGATGTAGTTGATCTGAACTTGTAAAAGCAGAAAATTTATTAAGAAGTAACCAATATAATATAGGAATTACCTATTCAAACTTCAAACATAAATGTTCCATTGTAGTTATTGGATTGACAACATCTGCTGAAGAATTTCAAAATACATTTGATCATGAAAAAGGTCATTTAGCAATGCATATTAGTTCAGCATTGAAAATTAAACCATATGGAGAAGAATATCAATACTTAACAGGTGAAATTGGTCAAAGTATGTTTAAAATAGCTAAAAGATTTTTATGTGATGATTGTCGTCAAAAGCTAGTCATAGAAATAAAAGAAATAGATAAAAAAGATTAATTTTTACAAGATATGCCGCAGAAATGCGGCATTTTTTGTTTATATACAATAAATTAGATAAAAATTTGTTTATTTATTAAATAATCTATAAC
>ENA-OYAW01000180-OYAW01000180.1-human-gut-metagenome-genome-assembly--contig:-NODE-180-length-15345-cov-10.615043_pt1 | contig 15345 bp, 9 predicted proteins | sample MGYA00244521_ERZ652827 | MGnify/ENA primary metagenome ERZ652827 (study PRJEB26926, sample SAMN06164398) | human gut metagenome | biome: ENVO:00009003; feature: ENVO:2100002; material: ENVO:00002003... | reverse complement strand
ATGATGCATATCAGAAGACTATTATGCTTGCCAGCACAAGCGGTCTCAATGAGATAGCCTTTTTATATGTTATCCGTACATACGAGTTCATGAAGGGGCACGGCAATATATATGTTGCGAGAGTGCTTTCGTCCATAGGCTACAATTTAAGTGCCATGGGTAAGAATGAGCTTGTAGATGATTATTACAACGCGGCAATCAATATGTTTTATTACCTGAAGATGCCGGAGGATATAGCTGAGGTGTATTATAATAAGTCTCTTAACTATATCATGCAGGGCAAGTATAAGGAGGCTGTTCATGCACTTCTTCTTGCCATGAAGACTATTATAAAGCTTCATTTAAACAGCTTAAGAGTGTGCAACACGAGTAAGGTATATGCGCTTCTTGCGCTTGCATCTATATTTTCCGGTGACAGATTCAGCTGTGAGCGCTATCTGCTCAGCTGCAAGCAGTTTCTTAATTACGTCATCTACAGAGTAATTGACACTACAAGAACTGAGGCAGTCCATGACTATTCCAGATGCGATGATGAGATGTTCCTTTACTCCTTTGCATCAGCCATGCTCTTGTGGCACGATGGTGAAAAGGAGAAAGCCTTTTTACGTTTTGAGGATGCGGATAGATATCTCGTTAATGCGGAGGGAAACGAATTTTTTGCATATTCGATATACAGGCAAAGCAGGATGAAGCTGTTTGAACAGCTCGGCAGAAATGAGCTTATAGAGCATGAGAGAATACTCTTAGATGCTCACAATAAAAGGATGCATGAAATAGCAGAGGCAGCTCCGCTTGACATGTTAAAAAATATCAACCTAGAGTCACTGAGTGATGGCCATATCAATGAGCGGCAGATTAATATGCTTGTAAAGCAGCATGGGCTCGAAAAGGATTATCAGGGCTCAAAGCGTCAGATGGAGTTTATTTCCATATGGCAGACCATTATCGATGTCAATGACCAGAAGAAGGACACCATGATTGAAAATGCCATGAGCAATTTCATCAATCATTTCAGTCTTGACTGTGCGCTGATCATAGATCTGCACGCGAAGGAGCCACAGGTGCTTTATAATGATACGGGCTGTGATATGACAGATGAGGTTATAAAGGGCATATGTGATATCATGATAGACTATCCGGAGGGCATTGCCACATCAAAGATTGCAGAGGGCTTCTACGAGTATGAAAATGTCATCTCGTATTTCGGCGTGGATGATGTATGCTCATTTGTCGCAGTGCCTTTTATCAAGAATGATGCACTTTCAAGTGTACTCATAGCATATGTGCGCATGAAGGACAACTGGCATGGCTCAATCGAGCGATACATGCTCAATGAGGATGATCTGAGCATTTTCAAGCTGTTATTCAGAGAGCTTGAGTATTCCATTGCCCGTATTGAGGCAAATGAGAAGGCCAATGAGATGAACAAGAGGCTGAAGCAGGCAGCTGTCACTGACATGCTTACCGGTATCTATAACAGAGCAGGTATGTATCAGGAGATTGAAAAGCTTGAAAAGCGCATAAGTGTTACATCCGGTGGAATGGATGTGGGGCTTATGTTTATTGACCTGGACAACTTCAAGCATTATAATGATACGTATGGTCATGATGTAGGAGATCTGATACTTAAGGAGATGGCCTTTGTGTTCAGGAAAGTTGCTAAGGACAGAGGCTTTGTGAGCAGATATGGCGGTGATGAGTTTATCATAGTTATTGAGTCCTGTGCCAGATACGAGCTTGAGAATATTGCGAAGGACATCTATGCGAGGATTGCAGAGGCTGATGGCTTCAGAAGCCAGATAAAGAAATACCTGAATCATGACGTGGAGTTTAAAGAGGAGAAGAATATCACCTGTTCTATTGGAATTTCATATGAGAGAAATGTCACAAGTGAGAGTCAGATTACTGAGCTGATTAAGAAGGCGGACAATCTGATGTATACAGTAAAGACAGGCGAGAAAGGACACTATGCATTCTTTTAAATCAGATGAATTTAAGATAAGAGTATTGACAAAGGACGATGCGGAGGAATACAATGCACTGCTTCGTTATGCTTTTCAGGTAACAGAGGCAGATCTTGCCGAGACCGGTTGGAAGGATGATGAAATCAAGCAGTCGAAGTTTCCGGTGCTTGAGAGAGCCGATGTGCTTGGCTGCTTGAATATCATAGACAAAAAAGAGGAGCTTGTGGCTCAGTTTGCTGTATATCCGCTCGATATGAATATATATGGTGAGCGCTACGAGGTAGGCTTTGTCACAAGTGTGTGCACGTATCCTGAGTACACCGGCCGTGGTCTCATGAAAAAGCTTATGAGAAAGAGTCTTACGAGGATGCGAGATAGCAACAAGTCGTTTGCCCTTTTGTATCCATACTCCATACCTCTTTACAGAGGGCTTGGCTGGGAGATTATCTCAAACAAGATGACATATGTGATAAAGGACAGACAGATTCCTACAAAGCTTAAGGAGCCCGGCTATGTGCGCCGTGTGCAGTGGGATGACGAGCAGTTTAAGAAGCTTCATACTCACTTTGCCGCGAAGACTCACGGCTGTCTGTACAGAAACAATCTGGCTTGGGAGGAGTACTTCCGCTGGGATGAGGACGATACGATGGTCGCCATCTACTATAACGAGGATGACGAACCGTGTGGCTATATGGTGTATCTTATCAGCTCCGATGTCATGCACATCAAGGAGCTCATCTACTTAAACCGTGAGGCGCAGCTTGGTCTGTGGGAGTACATTCATGCGCACGATTCCATGATTGATGAGGTCAGAGGCAACAACTATTACAGCGAGCCCATCGCTTTTGAGCTCGATGACAGTGATATAAAGGAGACAATAAGACCATACGCCATGGGCAGAATCATCGACGTGGCGCAGTTTATATCACAGTATAACTGTGACCCGGATGGCCCGGGCGGCTGTTTTAGCTTTGAGATAGCAGATGAACTTCTTCCGTGGAACAATGGCACATTTGTCATTGATTTTGAGAAAGGGCACTGTGCTCTCACCGACAAAAATCCACAGTATCACCTAAGCATGTCTATTGGCACGTTTACCACACTGCTTTTAGGCTACAAGAGTGCTGAGAAGCTTTTGCAGATGGGTAAAATACAAACTACGTATGATGCTGTTGCAAAGCTTGACGATATTTTATATCATGAGATACCATATGTATCTGACTACATATAATGATTAGATACAATTCTGAATAACTACAAAGATTAATCATAAATGAGGGGCAAAATACCTTATGACCCTCATATCATTTTTATAATAAAGGAAAATAATATGTCAAATTATGTGATTAGCTGCTGTTCAACAGCAGATCTTACCAAAGAGCATATGCTTGATAGGAATATTAAGTACGCGTGCTTTCACTATGAGCTCGACGGCAAAGAGTATATGGATGATCTGGGACAGTCCATGCCACTGCCGGATTTCTACAAGGCAATGGAAGCCGGTGCCATGACAAAGACCTCGCAGATCAATCAGGAGGAGTACATGGAGTACTTCAGGCAGTTCCTGGATGAGGGATATGATGTGCTTCACTGCGCACTAAGCTCCGGTATATCAGGTACAGTTAACTCGGCAAGGCTTGCAAAGGAGGCTCTCGAGGAGGAGTACCCTGACAGGAAGATATATGTGATTGATTCTCTGGCAGCATCGTCTGGCTTTGGACTTTTGATGGATAAGCTTGCTGACCTTAGGGATAGTGGCATGGATATTGATACACTGGCTAATTGGACCATGGAGCACAGACTTGAGGTGAATCACTGGTTCTTCTCATCAGACCTTACATTTTTTATCAGGGGAGGCCGTATCTCAAAGACCGCGGGCTTCGTGGGAAATGTGCTGAATATCTGCCCTTTCATGAATGTGAGCAATGAGGGAAAGCTTATTGTGCGTGAGAAAATCCGCACCAAAAAGAAGGCGATAAAGGAGATGCTTGTGAAGATGCAGGCGCTCTGCAAGGACGGTGCCAATTATTCAGATAAGGTATACATATCAAATTCCGCATGCTATGAGGATGCTAGAGCCGTAGCTGATCTGATAGAGGCTGCTTTTCCTAAGATGAAGGGCAAGGTAGAGATAAATGATATCGGTACGACTATAGGAAGCCACACCGGTCCCGGAACAGTTGCATTGTTTTTCTGGGGCAATAAGAGAGAGGATTAGTCAGATATTTTGACCAGAATATCTGATTAGAATAATCAAAATCAATAAAGTTGATTATATTTTTATAAAAAATTAAATTACATCAACCAAAGTGATTAAATATAATCATTCCAATAACTGCGCTTATGTGTTACAATTATATCAGTTCAAACGAAAAGAGGTTTTAAGATGAAAGGATATGAAAAATACGAGCGCAGTTATTTTCTGCCTCCTGAATGCACTTATGACTGGGTTAAGAAGGATTATATAGATAAAGCACCACTGTGGTGTTCGGTTGATTTACGTGATGGCAACCAGGCTCTTATAGAGCCGATGAGCCTTGAGGAGAAGCTTGACTTCTTTAAGATGCTTGTAGATATAGGCTTTAAGGAAATCGAGGTAGGTTTCCCGGCAGCCTCTGAGACAGAGTTCAATTTTACAAGAGCTCTTATTGAGAGGGATATGATTCCGGATGATGTCACTATACATGTGCTGACACAGGCCAGAGAGCATATCATCAAGAAGACCTTCAAGGCACTTGAGGGAGCACCGAGAGCGGTTGTACATCTGTACAATTCCACATCTGTTGCACAGCGTGAGCAGGTGTTTAAGAAGTCAAAGGAAGAGATAAAGCAGCTTGCGGTTGACGGCGCCATCTTACTCAGAGACCTTGCGGCTGCGACTGACGGTAATTTCCGCTTCCAGTATTCACCGGAGAGCTTTTCGGGCACTGAGGTGGATTATGCGGTTGATGTGTGCAACGCAGTGCTTGATGTATGGCAGCCAAAGGCTGATAACAAGGCCATTATCAATATCCCTACCACAGTAGAGAATGCTATGCCACATGTTTTTGCCACACAGATAGAGTATATCGACAAGCATCTTAAGTACAGAGACGGAGTAGTGCTGTGCTTACATCCTCATAATGACAGAGGCTGCGGTGTTGCCACATCAGAGCTTGGCGTGCTTGCAGGAGCTGAGGAGATAGAGGGTACACTGTTTGGAAACGGTGAGAGAACAGGAAATGTCGATATCGTGACACTTGCTATGAATCTCTACTCACACGGAGTGGATCCGCAGCTTGATTTTTCAAATCTGCCTGAGATCAGGGAGAAGTATGAGACATATACCAGAATGAAGGTAGGCGAGAGACAGCCATATGCGGGAGACCTCGTATTCTCTGCATTTTCAGGCTCTCATCAGGATGCTATTTCAAAGGGCATGGCATGGAGAGAGGAAAAGAAGCTTGATAAGTGGACAGTTCCATATCTGCCTATAGATCCAAAGGATGTCGGCAGGACATACGAGGCTGATGTTATCCGTATCAACAGCCAGTCAGGAAAGGGCGGAGTGGCTTATATCCTTAAGCAGAGCTTCGGTATCAATGTGCCACAGCAGATGAGAGAGCAGGTCGGATACATGGTCAAGCAGGTATCTGACGAGGAGCACAAGGAGCTTTCACCTGATTGGGTACACAGCATCTTTACAGACAATTATGTGGATTTCCATCCATATTTTACTATACCGGAGTGCCACTTTAAGCAGGTGAACGGTATTTTCGCAGAGGCAGTTATTTTGCACAATGACAGCACCAGAAAGGTAGATGCCAACGGAAACGGCCGTCTCGATGCAGTCAGCAATATAATAAAGCAGTATTTTGACATCAGCTTTGAGCTTACCGTATACGAGGAGCATGCGCTTTCACACGGCTCTTCATCAAAGGCTATGGCATACGTGGGTATCACAGTTGACGGCAAGATGTTCTGGGGCGCAGGTGTGGATGAGGATATCATCAAGGCATCAATCGGAGCTCTTGTTGTTGCGGTAAACCATTACCTTGCCACAAAGGCTGACAGCCATGTGAAGGATGAGCGTTATATCGCCATGCTTAACTTCATCCAGGCCAACTACAAGACGGTATCGCTTGCAGATATGGCTGCACAGTTCAATCTGACAGAGCCTTATATCTCAAAGTACATAAAGGAGAAGTCAGGCAAGACCTTCGGAGAGCTGGTCACCAATGCCAAGATGAAAAAGGCACGCACACTGCTTAGAAACAGCATTACAACTGTTGAGAATATCGCAATCGAGGCAGGATATCAGAATGTGGAGCATTTTAACAGACAGTTCAAGAAACTGTATGGAATGACACCGCTTGAGTACAGAAATTCAAGCACAAAATAAGCGGATACAGCATTTTAATATAACCGGATCAATATGCCAAATGACAATTCATTCAGCTGTATTGGGCCGGTTTGCTTTTTAGTACTGCACTTTTTATGTAAAAATCTGCATTAAAATTGTATAAAAATGGGAACAATGGGCTATTGATTGTATTTTATCAAGTAATTTGTTGTTTTTACAACGGATTATATGTACAATGCGGGTATAATATAAATAAAAGATAATTATTCAGAACTACTGATAACAAAGCAGATATTGAGAATTTGTGTTTGGGATGAATAGTTATAATAAAAAGCAACTATTTGAATTATAGTTTAAGAAAGAGAGGAACGTACATGAGCAATAAAACTAGCGCAGTTGTTAAGACAAACCCAAGAAAGGCTGTCATGATCGGATGTGGATTCGTTGGTTCGGCATCAGTTTTTGCACTTATGCAGAGCGGTCTTTTTTCTGAGATAGTTCTCATTGACGCTGATAAGGACAAGGCTGAGGGAGAGGCGATGGATATAAGCCACGGTATTCCTTTTGCCAGACCTATGAAGATATATGCAGGTGGTTATGATGATGTGGCAGATGCTGCTATCATTGTTGTTTCTGCAGGTGCAGGCCAAAAGCCGGGCGAGACAAGACTTGATCTGGTAAATAAAAATGTTGCAATCTTCAAGAGCATCATTCCGGAGATTGCAAAGAGAAATTTCGGTGGAATCTTACTTATCGTTGCAAATCCTGTAGATATTTTAACACAGGTGGCACAGAAGCTTTCAGGACTTCCTGAGGAGCGTGTCATCGGTTCAGGTACCGTGCTTGACAGTGCAAGACTTAAGTACGCGCTTGGAGAGCATCTTGAGGTGGACAGCCGAAGCGTACATGCATTTATAGTAGGTGAGCATGGAGACAGTGAGGTGGTTGCATGGTCATCAGCCAATGTTTCCGGAGTGGAGCTTCACAAGATGTGCGAGATGAGAGGTCACTACAAGCACAAGGAGAATACAGAGGAAATCGCTGCAAACGTAAAGAACAGTGCTTACGAGATAATCAACCGAAAGCATGCGACATATTATGGTATCGCTATGTCGGTCAGACGTATCTGCGAGGTAATCATGCGTGATGAGAAGTCTATTCTTCCTGTTTCACACATGATGCACGGACAGTACGGCATCGACGGTGTGGTTCTCTCAATGCCTGCAATCGTTGGAGCAAACGGAGTGGAGAGCGATATCCCGATCGAGTTAAACGGTGAGGAAGCTTTAAAGCTCAAGGAGTCTGCTGATGCACTTAAGAGCATACTTGACGGGCTTGAGCTGTAAATATCAGGCTCTTAATATTAATTTTGTAATATTAAACTTATATAAAATACTATAAATTCAGTAGGGTTTGGGGTATAATGATAACTGTCGGGATGCATATATTATGTGCTCGGCGGTTATTTGATTTTATGGCAGATAATTATTTAGAATTACCGGGAAAAAGGAGTATATATAATGAGCGAAAGAAAACAAATCCATCAGGAGTTTCTGACAGGCGAAAGAGCCCTGTTTGCAAGCAACGACCTGGATATATATGATACAATTTTTGATGACGGAGAGTCACCTCTTAAGGAGAGCCATGGCATTAGCCTGACAGGCTGTTTTTTTAGATGGAAATATCCGCTATGGTACTGTAGTGACATAGCTGTAAAGGACTGTACATGGTTTGACATGGCGCGTGCGGGTGTCTGGTATACAGACAATATCTCTGTCACTGATTCAATAGTTGAGGCACCTAAGAACTTCAGGCGATGCAATAACCTAAAGCTTAAAAATGTGACATTTCCAAATGCCCAGGAGACCCTCTGGAGCTGTGATCATGTCGATATCGAGAATGTTTCGGCAAAGGGAGATTATTTTGGCATGAATACAAATAATCTTATCATGAAGAATTTCCAGCTGGTCGGCAACTATTCGTTTGACGGCTCAAGAAATGTAGAGGTGCACGATTCAAAGCTTATCTCAAAGGATGCCTTCTGGAATACGGAAAATGTCACAGTCTATGATTCATTTATTACAGGTGAATACCTTGGCTGGAACGCAAAGAATCTGACACTTATAAACTGCACAATCGAAAGCTTGCAGGGGCTTTGCTACATCGACAACCTCGTTATGAAAAACTGTAAGCTCATAAACACTACATTGGCATTTGAGTATTCTTCGGTAGATGCAGAGATTTGCAGTAAAGTGGATAGTGTTTTAAATCCGACAAGCGGAGTGATAAGGGCAAAAGAGATTGGCACACTGACTATCGAAAGGGACAGAGTTGACCCATCAAAGACTAAGATAATATGTGAGGGAAAATAATCTATGTATGATTTTGACACCGTTGTAGACAGAAGAAATACAGGCTCACTAAAGTGGGATGTGGCAGAAAATGAGCTCCCGATGTGGGTAGCAGATATGGATTTTAAGACAGCTCCACAGATAATAGAGGCAATATCAGAGCGTGTTTCTCACGGAGTGTTTGGCTATTCCATCATTCCGGATGAGTGGAATGATGCGTATATTTCGTGGTGGGACAGACGCCATGGGCTTAAAATCGAAAGAGACAGCCTGATTTTTTGCACAGGGGTCGTACCGGCCATATCATCTACAGTGCGAAAGCTCACAACACCCGGTGAAAATGTGCTTATCATGACACCGGTATACAATATATTTTTTAATTCCATATTTAATAACGGCGTAAATGTGCAGGAAAGCCCGCTTGGATACGAAAACGGCAGATATTTTGTGGACTATGACAGGTTGGAGCATGACCTTTCCAATCCACAGACCTCGCTTATGATATTTTGCAACCCTCACAATCCGTGCGGTATCATCTGGACAAAGGATGAGCTTGCGAAAATAGGTGCACTCTGCAGGAAGTACAATGTGACGGTCATATCAGACGAGATACACTGCGACATCACAGCACCGGGAAAATCATACGTGCCGTTTGCGGCAGCATCAGAGGACTGCGCTGATATAAGCATCACCTGTATTGCTCCGACCAAGTGCTTTAATATGGCAGGCTTACAGACTGCGGCAGTGATGGTGCCAAATAAATTTTTGCGCCACAAAGTATGGCGCGCATTAAATACAGACGAGGTGGCGGAGCCAAACGCATTTGCCATCACGGCAGCAGTTGCGGCATTCACAAAGGGTGAGCCGTGGCTTGAGGAGCTCAGAAAATATCTCTGGGAAAACCGCAAAACAGTCTGTGACTTCATGGCAGAAAACCTGCCGCAGATACATGTAGTGGATGCCGATGCGACATACCTCATGTGGCTTGACTGCAGTGCACTCACAGATGATTCTGTGGCATTTACGCAGATGATTCGTGAAAAGACAGGCCTTTATCTGTCGGAGGGAGCTGAGTTTGGAGGCAATGGCCGTTACTTTGTGCGATTGAACATTGCATGCCCCGGTTCAGTGCTTATGGAAGGGTTGGAAAGGTTAAAAAGAGCTCTCGTTTAAGCTGAATATGTACATTTTTTAAAATAAATAAGACCGGTGATCGGCCGGTCTTATCTGGTATAATTAAACATTTATGGCATACAAGATTTAGAAATATATCATGCATACGTTTGTTTTCTGATTCGATAGTTAGTATACACTAACATGAATTAGAAGTCAATAACAAATATGGGGTTTTGATATTTTTTTAGATTTTTATAAATCACGTACAAATCAAAAGAAAAGTTTTGCAAACAATAAAATGTATGTTATAATAATATAACTGAATTAAAACGAACGAAAATAAACTCACGGGGGTATTCGAAATGCGAAACAATGAATCATCAGAAAACTATTTAGAGACCATACTTATTCTCAGCAAGAAGCTTCCTGTGGTACGCTCAGTTGATATAGCAAATGAGCTTGGATTTAAGAAATCCAGCGTGAGTATAGCCATGAAAAACCTTAGAGAGAAGAACAATATCACAGTAAGTGATGCAGGATTTATCACACTCACAGAGTCAGGAAGACAGATAGCAGAGATGATATACGAAAGACATGAGCTTTTGTCAGAGTGTCTTGAGAAGCTTGGTGTTGATAAGGAGATTGCAGCAGAGGACGCATGCCGTATAGAGCATGTCATCAGTCCTGAGAGCTTTGAAGCAATCAAGAAGCATATACATAAGAGCTGATATATGAAACCAGTACCGCATGGTACTGGTTTTTTAGTGTATCGTTTTTCTTGTATATATGAGAAAAATCATCTATAATAGTGAAGCTGTAATCGGCGACATAAAATCTGAAAGGGGAAAAGATGAAACAGATATTAAAATATTTAAAGGAGTACAAAAAGGAATGCATCTGTGCTCCGTTATTTAAGCTGCTGGAAGCATCCTTTGAGCTTATAGTACCGCTTGTCATGGCGGCAATCATTGATAACGGAATTACGGCTTCGGACAAGCCATATATATGGAAGATGGGAGGTGTGCTGGTGCTGCTTGCGGCAGTTGGTTTGGTAAGTTCGGTCACAGCACAGTATTTTGCGGCAAAGGCAGCAGTTGGTTTTTCCACAAAGCTTCGCCATATATTGTTTGAAAAGATAGAGTCACTGTCATTCTCAAAGATGGATACGGTGGGCACATCGACACTTATCACGAGGATGACAAGCGATATAAACCAGGTGCAGTCAGGAGTCAATCTGGTGCTTCGACTCTTCCTTCGCTCGCCATTTATTGTATTCGGAGCTATGACGATGGCTTTTACAGTAAATGTAAGAGCGGCAATGGTTTTTGTAGTTACTATACCTTTGCTTTCAATAGTGGTATTCTCAGTTATGGCTGCAAGCCTTCCGCTTTACAAAAAGGTGCAGAGCTCTCTTGACACAGTGCTTTCACACACCAGGGAGAATTTAGAGGGAACCAGGGTTATAAGAGCTTTCAATAAGCAAAATGATGAGATTGACAGCTTCAACAGGGACAACGAGTTTTTAACCAATATGCAGCAGGTTGTAGGACGAATCTCAGCACTCACCAATCCTCTGACATTTATCATTATAAATGTCGCAACAATCGCAGTTATCGTATCAGGCGGCAAGCAGGTATACGCAGGAATCCTCACACAGGGTGAGGTTGTGGCACTTGTAAACTACATGTCACAGATACTTGTCGAGCTGATAAAGCTTGCAAACCTCATCGTACAGATGACAAAGGCAGTGGCGTGCGGTAATCGTATAGCGGATGTGCTTTCTATTCCATCAAAGCTTCCTGAGAAAAATCCTAAGCTCATTGGTGCAAAGGATGGCGCACCTGAGGTTGAGTTTGATCATGTCTGCATGACCTATGAGGGAGCGGCCGATGAGACACTCACAGATATAAGCTTTACAGTGCAAAAGGGGCAGACAATCGGAATCATCGGTGGTACAGGTTCAGGAAAATCAAGCCTTGTAAACCTTATCCCGAGGTTTTATGATGCCACAAAGGGTACTATAAGGATTCAGGGAAATGATATAAATGACTACGATGCAGTGCAGCTTCGAGACAAAATCGGTGTTGTAATGCAAAAGGCAGTGCTTTTTGCAGGAACGATAGCCGACAACCTGCGCTGGGGCAAAAATGATGCCACAGAGGAGGAAATGTGGAAGGCACTCGATATAGCACAGGCGACAGAGGTTGTAAAGGGCAAAGAGGGAGGCCTTGACTACATGATAGAGCAGGGCGGCAAGAACTTATCAGGCGGTCAGAAGCAGCGTCTTACAATTGCCAGAGCGGTTGTAAAGGATCCTGACATACTGATACTTGACGACAGTGCATCGGCACTTGATTTTGCTACAGATGCGAGTCTTCGCGCGGCATTAAAGGGCATGCATGGTGACAAGACAATATTTATAGTGTCACAGCGTACCTCATCTATCCAGTTTGCGGACAATATTATAGTACTCGACGACGGACAGATGGTTGGCTTCGGACCTCATGAGAAGCTGCTTGAGACATGCGAGACCTACAAAGAGATATATGATTCACAGTTTAAAAAAGAGTCGGATATGACCAGACAAAAGGAGGTGTAGAGTATGGCTATGGATAATGCGAAGATGAATAAAGCAGGCACAATCCGCAAGGTATTAAGCTACATGAAGAGATATATTCCTTTGCTTGTAATTTCACTTGCCCTGTCTGTTGTTACAGTGGCGCTTACGCTCTATTTTCCAATTCTCACAGGACGCGCAATTGATTTGATTGTAGGAAAAGGAAAGGTTGATTTTACGGCTATGACAGCCATCCTCACAAGAGCAGCAATAATAGTCGTCATAGCGGCAGCAGCCCAGTGGCTTACAAATATCTGCAACAACAGGATGACCTACAACATAGTGAGGGATATAAGGCGTGATGCATTTTTAAACATTGAAAAAATGCCACTTTCATATATTGACAGCCACTCACACGGTGATATGGTCAGCCGTATCATCGCCGATGTAGATACATTTTCAGAGGGACTTTTGATGGGCTTCACACAGCTCTTTACAGGAATTGCAACAATAGCAGGCACGCTTATTTTCATGCTTACAATAGATGTGAAGATATCATGCATTGTAGTGCTCATCACACCTCTGTCGCTTTTTGTGGCAAGCTTTATCACTAAAAAGACATATTCCATGTTCCAGCTACAGACAAGAACAAGGGGAGAGCAGACATCACTCATCGATGAGATAGTAGGAAATGAAAAGGTAGTACAGGCTTTCAACCATGAGGATGAGGCTCTTGAGCAGTTTGACGAGATAAATGACAGATTACAGAAATGCTCACTGAGGGCAACATTTTTCTCAAGTCTTACAAATCCGAGTACACGTTTTGTGAACAGTCTCGTGTATGCCGGAGTCGGAATCTTTGGCGCTATGAGTGCACTCACCGGCGGAATCACAGTTGGACAGCTTTCATGCTTCTTATCATATGCCAACCAGTACACCAAGCCGTTCAACGAGATATCAGGTGTCATCACAGAGCTTCAGAACGCACTTGCCTGTGCTGCGCGTATTTTTGAGCTTATTGAAGAGGAAAAGGAGATACCGGATGCTTCGGATGCGGTAACACTTGGTGAGGCAGACGGACGCGTGGACATCGAGGACGTTTATTTCTCATATGTGCCGGATAAAAAGCTTATCGAGGATTTCAATCTCCATGTAAAGCCAGGACAGCGAGTGGCTATCGTAGGACCGACAGGCTGTGGAAAGACGACAATTATCAATCTGCTTATGAGGTTTTACGATGTAAACAGTGGAACAATTAAGGTAAGCGGACACGATATCAGAAAAATCACACGAGAGAGTCTTCGTGACAACTATGGTATGGTGCTTCAGGAGACATGGCTCAAGAAGGGTACAATCCGTGACAATATCATAATGGGAAAGCCTGATGCCACAGATGAGGAAATCATTGCAGCAGCAAAGGCATCCCATGCCCATAGCTTTATCAGACGTCTGCCGAAGGGTTACGACACTGAAATCGGTGAGGACGGTGGCAGCCTGTCACAGGGGCAGAAGCAGCTTTTATGCATCACAAGAGTTATGCTCTGCTTACCGCCTATGCTGATATTGGATGAGGCAACATCATCGATTGATACACGTACAGAGATTAAGATTCAGAAGGCATTTCTTACCATGATGCAGGGCAGGACAAGCTTTATAGTGGCTCATCGTCTGTCTACCATAAGGGAAGCGGATATTATCCTTGTTATGAAAGATGGAAAGATTATAGAGCAGGGCAATCATGAGAGTCTGCTTGCAGCCGATGGATTTTATGCAAACCTCTACAATAGCCAGTTTGCATAGCATAGGGCTATAGAAATACGGGGCATAAGCCGCCGGAGTTGAGAAAAGCACATCACCAGAATGATATGGCAGTCATGCAGGCATACGAATTTACAAAAGGCAGTGAAGCGTATAAAAGCGAAGCAGCCTGTGTTGCAGAATTGATGAAACTTTATCAGAAGAAAGTAGAAGAAATCGAAAAAAGATAACACGCCGGATACGGCATAATTCTTTTAGCAAAGCTAAGAGCGCACTTCTATACAGGCAATTAAATTACAATGTTCTAATTTGGGAAAATAGTTCCAATGAAAGTGATGTGACGAATTTGAAGTTGAAGGAGAATGCAGATATGAAAAAGATACTTGTAACAGGTGGAACGGTATTTGTTAGTCGGTATATTGCAGAGTATTATGTTACTAAAGGCTACGATGTATGGCATGGTTAATGTCACAAGATGAGAACTATACATCTTCACCAACAGAGTTTGACGGAAATGGTAACTATCGTGTTATACATATTAATTGTCCGATAGATGTAGAAGTATATGATAGTGAAAATATATTACAAGCAAGGATTGTAGATGATATACCACAGGAAATTAAAAATGGGACTGTTGTGGCAAGTTTGAATGAAGATGGTGAGAAAATAGTTTATCTTCCAACAAATGCATCGTATCAGATAAAATTAACAGCTACAGATAACGGAACAATGAATTACTCGATAAATGAATTTTCTTCTACAGCAGGTGATATTACAAGAGTCGTTAATTATAAAGATATAAATTTGAATAAAAATGATGTGTTTAATGCAGTTGTTCCTGCTTATGTAGATGATGAACAAAATAATGAAATAGAAGGTTCAACTACAGAGTATGAGTTGAAGTCACCTGATGGTAAAGAAATTAATCCTGATCAAAATTTAAGTGGTGAAGATGCAAAATCTGCTTATTATATGGTGACAGTAGAAGTTGATTCGGATGAACATGGTATTGCTATAGGTCAAGGAATTAGACAAGAAGGAAATTTTGCAAAAGTTGAAGCGGTTGCTAAAGAAGGTTACCAATTTGTTGGTTGGTATGAGAATGATAAATTAATTTCGCAAGAAACACAATATCGTTTTTGTGTAGAAAAAGATACCCTTTTAGTTGCAAAATTTGAAAAAGATGGAGAATCAGCGAACCTAGAAAATCCAGCGAACCCAGAAAATCCTGATTCGGGAAAAGATAATAATACAGGT
>ENA-OYAW01000168-OYAW01000168.1-human-gut-metagenome-genome-assembly--contig:-NODE-168-length-16072-cov-5.437722_pt1 | contig 16072 bp, 11 predicted proteins | sample MGYA00244521_ERZ652827 | MGnify/ENA primary metagenome ERZ652827 (study PRJEB26926, sample SAMN06164398) | human gut metagenome | biome: ENVO:00009003; feature: ENVO:2100002; material: ENVO:00002003... | reverse complement strand
GGAAGTAGAAATCTACTACCGCTTCATCGGCAAAATCGACTGACCTTTCTTTTTTTACCCAACAATATCTTTAATTAAGGGAAACGGGGTGTGCCCATCCAGAATGTAGCCATTCCATGTGATGATGGGATTCAGAAGACGACCCTCGGCAATGATGTTCTGCTCAAGCTGCTGGAGCTCCTCAAAACTCAGCGGCAAAATTTGAGCAGAAAACTCGGGGTCTATTTTGAGATTGCTTAGTTTCAGCATATTGTTCGCCTCCTTTGACAACAGTGTACCGGTTTCCGCAGCAAAAGTTTATGGACTCGTAGTCCAAGTTACCCACCCCCTTAGTCCATGTGTTGTATACAATGATTCAAAATAAAAAATCCGAGCCAATTCTACGATGCCATGGCATCGTATGAATCAGATCGGAGACTTGAAAGCGTTCGCAGAAAGATGCGAGGGAGTATGGAGTCAAAAATATGAAGCGTTTTGCCCCAGTTAGTACTTCAATATTACTATTTTTTGGAAATCGGCACAACCATATAACCGTCTTTGATGAAACTATTTTTGTTTCATCGACGACATTGTATCCGCAAGCAGGGCAGACGTATATACATCTGCTATTTTTGCGTTGCAAAATGCTTGTTGGGAAATCCCAAACCCTTTCAAATCTGCACCGTCCCGGCGCAGGCTGCGCGATGGAATCGCTGAATAGCACAAAGGCATGTTGGAGTCCAGATGTAAAGAAAAAACGGCAAAGCAGATAAAATCCACTTTACCGTTTTATAGCAATTCAACATCTTCATGTAACAGCAACAGCGTTGAATTGCATATCGCAAATATGCTGTTTGAATGTTTCACTACTTTCTTGCCTGCGATCAAGAAAGCACTTCTGCTAAACACTCTACGTTGAAAATGCAATCGTACACTGCTATAATAAAATTGTGGTATTATCACCAAAAATTCAAGATGTAAAACGTTTGCGATTGGCAAACATTCAGGAGGAACGCATGGTAACAGGAGCCATTAAAAATAAGGTAGACAAAATCTGGACGGACATCTGGGCAGGCGGCATCACCAATCCGCTGACCGTCATTGAACAGCTAACCTATCTCATGTTCATTCGGTCGCTGGACGAGAAAGAGCTTGCCACCGAAGATTTTGAGAACATGGCGGGCGAAAAGATGGAGCACATCTTCCCGGCCAGCGCGGCAGGGCAGTCTATGCGGTGGAGCCGCTTCAAGGACAAGGACTCCCGCGAGATTTTCCTGACCATGCAGCAACGGGTGTTCCCGGCCATCAAAAAGATGAAGTATGGCCGTCTGCCGGACTTTGACGCGAACGGTGAGCTGGTGGAGATCGAGGACGACCCCACCCGCCCGGACGAGGGCAATGCCGCCTTTGCGCGGTACATGGACGATGCCATGTTCCTGATCCCCACGCCGCAGGTGCTGCAAAAGATCATCACCGGGCTGGAGGATCTTTACACCCACGACATTGCCGACCTTGATATGCAGGGCGACCTGTATGAGTATATGCTGGGCAAGCTGGCAACCGCAGGGCAGAACGGCCAGTTCCGCACGCCCAAGCACATCCGTGACATGATGGTGGAGCTGGTGCAGCCCACGCCGGACGACTTTATCTGCGACCCCGCCTGCGGCACGGCGGGCTTTCTGGTGTCCAGCGCGCAGTACCTCCGCGCCCACTACGAGGACAGCATGACCTCGGAGCAGTGGCAGCATTTTGCCGGCCCGATGTTCACCGGCTTTGACACGGACCGCACCATGCTGCGCATTTCGGCCATGAACTTGATGCTCCACTCCATCACGAACCCGGATATCGACTACAAGGACAGCGTGTCGAAGCAAAACTCTATCTGCAGCAAGTACACCATTTGCCTTGCGAACCCGCCGTTCAAGGGCACTGTGGATGCCGAGAGCATCAACGACGACCTGAAAGCCGTCACCAACACCAAAAAGACGGAACTTCTGTTCCTTGCGCTCTTCCTGCGGATGCTCAAAACCGGCGGACGCTGCGCCTGCATCGTGCCGGACGGCGTGCTGTTCGGTTCCAGCAAGGCGCACCAGAGCATCCGAAAAGAACTGATTGAAAACCACCAGCTGCGGGCGGTCATTTCCATGCCCTCCGGCGTGTTCAAGCCCTACGCAGGCGTGTCCACAGCGGTGCTGGTGTTTACCAAGACCGGCGCGGGCGGCACCGATAAGGTGTGGTTCTACGATATGAAAGCCGACGGCTTCTCACTGGACGACAAGCGCACCGAGGTGAAGGAAAACGACATCCCGGACATCATCGCCCGGTTCCATAACCTTGATGCCGAAACTGACCGCAAGCGCACTGAGCAGAGCTTCTTTGTGCCCAAAGAAGAAATTGCCGCCAACGGGTACGATTTGTCCATCAATAAGTACAAAGAGACCGAGTATGTGCCGGTGGAGTACCCCTCGACTACGGAAATTCTGGCCGACCTGCATGAGCTGGAAATGGAGATCACCAAGGGTTTGGCAGAACTGGAAGAAATGGTATGACGGAGGAAAATGCGATGACAGAAAACGATAAACTGCAAATGTTTGAGGACCGACCGATTCGTACCGCATGGGATGAAACGCAGGAAGAATGGTACTTCTCCATCGTTGATGTTGTGACGGTTTTAACAGAAAGCGGAGATTACAACACCGGGCGAAAATATTGGAATAAGTTGAAGCAACGCTTGAAAGCCGAGGGCAGTGAACTGGTGACAAATTGTCACCAGTTGAAAATGAAAGCGACAGACGGAAAACGCCGTTTGACCGATGTTGCCAACACGGAACAGCTCCTGCGCATCATTCAGTCGGTGCCGTCCAAAAAGGCAGAACCGTTCAAGATGTGGCTGGCGATGGTCGGCCGGGAACGCATTGAGGAGATCATTGACCCGGAACTGACCATCGAGCGCGCACTCGATACCTACGCCCAAAAAGGTTACTCCCCGGAGTGGATCAACCAGCGGTTGCAAACCATCCGCGCCCGAAAAGAACTGACCGATGCATGGAAGGTGCACGGCGTGAGAGAGGGGCAGGAGTATGCCATTCTGACGGACGAGGTGACGAAGGCATGGTCTGGTATGAACACACGGCAATATAAAAACTTCAAAGGGCTGAAAAAGGAAAACTTGCGCGACAACATGAGTACCCTGGAACTGGCCTTGAATATGCTGGCAGAAGCCACCACAACGGAGCTGACAAATGCCCAGAACCCGCAGGGACTGGAAGAAAACCGTGTCGTTGCCAAACAGGGAGGCGCAGTGGCCGGAAATGCCCGGAAAGAGATCGAATCCAAGACTGGCCGCCCGGTGGTCACTGCCGAAAATGCAAGTACCATGCTACTGGGGCAGACGGTTGCCGGAATGATTGAGAGCGTGGCAACGGAAAAAGATGACGAAAAATCGGAATAATATGCAGGTGTTGGAGGAGATGGTGTGATGGCGAAGTTGGGAGAGGTTTGTCTCTTAAAGGCAGGAAAATTCGTATCAGCGAATGATATTTCACCTGAATATAACAAGGGATTGTATCCTTGTTTCGGAGGAAACGGCATTCGTGGATATGTTGCAGATTATACGCATGATGGAGAGTTTCCGTTGATTGGCAGACAGGGGGCGTTGTGCGGAAATGTTAATTTAGCCTCTGGAAAGTTTCATGCAACAGAGCACGCAGTCGTTGTACAACCAAAAATCGAAATGAATGTGCATTGGCTTTATTATGCAATAAACGCCATGAATTTGGGTCAGTATGCAACAGGTGCGGCACAGCCCGGTCTTGCTGTGAGCAAGTTAGAAACATTATCAATAGAAATTCCGAATATTTCAGAGCAAAACAAAATTGCTCAAACTCTGTACAAAGTTGAACAGCTCGTGAATTTTCGCAAACAGCAGCTTGCCAAACTGGACGAACTGGTAAAGGCACAGTTTGTAGAGATGTTTGGAGATATAAATGTTAACAATAAGAAATGGATGACTTATCCTCTTGGAGAATTGTGTACGATTGTTAGAGGCGGTTCACCACGTCCAATTGAAAGGTATCTGGGAGGAACTATTCCTTGGATTAAAATCGGTGATGCGACAACTGGAGAAAACATTTACTTGAATTCTACGAAGGAATATATTATTCAAGAGGGCGTAAAAAAAAGCCGTATGATAAAAGCGGGAAGCTTGATTTTTGCAAATTGTGGGGTTTCGCTAGGATTTGCAAGAATTATTACATTTGATGGCTGTATTCACGATGGATGGCTTGCGATGGAAGATATTGACGAAAAGCTCGATAAAATATTCTTGTTATATTCTTTGAATCAAATGACTGAATATTTTAGGAAAACGGCGCCGGCAGGAACGCAACCAAACTTAAATACAAATATTATGAAGATGCATCGTCAAATTGTTCCACCCATGGAAATGCAAAAAGCTTTTATATCATTTGTGAAATGTGCAGACAGGCAAAAGCAAATCGTACAGCAGAGCCTTGATAAGCTAGAATTGATGAAAAAAGCGCTGATGCAGGAATATTTTGGGTAACTCCCTCAGCCGCCTGACGGCGCCAGCTCCCTCAGAGAGGGAGCCTTTGACGTGGCGGTGCCGAAAAGCCTCCCTCCTTGAGGGAGGTGGATGCGAACGAAGTGAGCAGACGGAGGGAGTTTGTATATAAAATGCCCCAAACTTCAGATAAAAGGCTGTGCAACAGCGGATTTTAGCGGTATAATAATGTTAACCAGAACATTTTATCATGAAAGGAGCATACGACGACGACCTTTGAAGAAGAAAAAGATTATAACAAGGCAAAGCTTGATGTAATTAAAGCAATGAACTCGATTCAAAAGCTGAAACCAGAACTTCGAGAACAACTGCTGAAAGAACTGGTTGGAGCGGAAGCGTATGCTTCGGTGTGGCAGGTTCTAATTAGAATGGGGATGTTGAAAGAAGCAAAGTAAAAGATTTTGGTGATGAGGATGGAGGAACGTGAGATTTTTATTTTGGAATACGCATAATACCAAAGATATAAATAAAATTCTTTGCAGTATGATCGTGGAGCAAAAATCAAACATTGTTATTCTTGCAGAATATGAAGACATCATTGAGGACTTGCTTTACAATCTCGATTTAAATGGTGTCCGAATGAATGTTTATCCATCTGTTGGATGTGAAAGAATTACAATTCTCGGGAATACTAAAAATGTTCGGCAAAGCCGCCAAAGCAGATATTATTCTATGCAGATTGTAGATGATGATTTGCTTTTGTGTGGAGTTCATCTTCCAAGTCAGATGTGGACAGATGAACGAACACAAACACTTGCTTTCCAGTCGGTGGTTCAAGATATTGAGCTTGCAGAAAAGGAAAGTGGAATTGATAAGACCGTAGTCGTTGGAGATTTTAATCAAAATCCATACGATGATGGGTGCTTGGGAGCATTTGGATTTCATGGAATTCCCGTTGCAGATGAAGCACAAAAAATATCAAGAACAATCTATAACGCAAAGTATAAAATGTTTTATAATCCTATGTGGAATTTGTTGGGAGATTTTAATTATCCACCTGGAACATACTATTATAAAGGTAACAAGGAGAAAAATGAATTCTGGAATATTTTTGATCAAGTGATAGTTCGTCCCCGGTTGAGAAGCAACTTTGTTGATAAAGAACTAAAAATCATAACAAAAACACAAACGGTTTCTTTAGTGACTCAAAATCAGCATCCAAATAAAGAAATCAGTGACCATTTACCGATTGTATTTCAATTAATGGAGGATTAAGTATGGATCATATGCTATCATTAAAAGAGAAGTTAAGTTTTGACAAGGTTGATTTGACAGCGCCTGATAAAGTTATTAAAGAAGTTGGAAATGAACTGAGCGAAATAACGCAGGGAATGGTCAAATGTGAAGTCAAAGAATATGATGGTCCAATTCGTTCTTTTACGCAAACCAAAGAAGTCGGTACAGCTGCATTGTTGACTGCTTTTCAAACTAAGACAGTAGAACAACATATAGATATTCAAAGTCGTTTGGGAGAAATAGGTAATACGCAAAAGAAATTTGAAGTATGCTTGGAAACGCCTGACAATAAAGACTACAAGTTTCGATTAATGTTTATTGCGTACGATGCAACTATTTATCCTGTAACAGTTGTTCTAGAAAGCGATATTGCAAATCAGTTGCCACAATACGGAAATGGCTATATTTATAGTTTTAAATCTCGCAAAGATTTTCAAATTTTTCTTGTGGATGTGATAAATTCGGATAAAGCAGTCACCATATTGCAACAATTAATCAATCTGGCTGGGAATGCGATGCATTTAGAAATGAATGAAGAGGCGGAGACGAACGCTGGCGTCTAAATGATATAGTGACGCAGCTACTTTGATGAGGCATTCAATTATGTCAAATTTTTCGTATTTGCTGGCTAAAAATGAATACTCCCTCTTTGCCAATTCTGCCATCGAGGCCGAGAAAGTGTTCTCCACCTCCCCGGCGATGTGCGCGGTGGGGTGCCGGAAGGCGTTGGAGTTGGCGGTGAAGTGGGTGTATGCGGCAGACAAGACCATCACGATGCCCTACAAGGACAACCTGCAATCCCTGTTGCACGAGCCGAGCTTCCGGTTCGCAGTGGACCGCAATGTGTGGAGCGTGCTGCCCAGCATCGTGAAGGCGGGCAATCTGGCGGTACATACGGGGCATAGTGTGTCGGCGGCGGATGCAGTGTTCAGCCTGCGGGGGCTGTTCGATTTCATCCAGTGGGTGGATTACTGCTACGGCACGGACTATGTGGAGCGCTCCTTTGATGAAACAGCCATCCCCGGCGAGAAAGTGGCGCTGGACGAAAAGAAGATCCGGGAGCAGGAAAGTTTACTGTCCCAGAAAGATGCCGAGTTGGAAGCCTTGCGCAAGCAGGTGGAGAGCCTTTCGGCGGCGTACACGGCCAGCAAACAGCAGAACCAGCAGAGCCGCAGTTTCACCGCCGCCGACCTGACCGAGGCCGAAACGCGGCGGAAGATCATCGATATCGACCTCAAGGCCATGGGCTGGAAGTTCACCGGGCCGGACGCCGATGTGCGCACCGAGTACGAAGTGGACAACATGAACGGCGTGCTGGGGCAGAAGGGCTATGCGGACTATGTGCTGATGGGCAAGGACGGCTTGCCGCTGGCGGTCATTGAAGCCAAGCGCAGCACCAAAGACCCCAACATCGGGCGCAAGCAGGCTCAGCTTTATGCAGACTGTCTGGAGCAGAAGTTTGGCCGCCGTCCGATGCTGTTTACCACCAACGGCTACACCACCTATTTCTGGGATGAGCAGAGCGGCCCGCAGCGTGCCGTGAGCGGGGTGTTCTGCAAGGACGATTTACAGAAACTGATGAACCGCCGCACCGAGAAAAAGCCGCTGGACACCATCGAAATTGACGACAAAATCACCGACCGCTACTATCAGAAAAACGCCATCCGGGCTGTCTGCGCCCACATCGCGCAGGGCTTCCGGCGCAATCTGCTGGTCATGGCAACGGGCACAGGCAAGACCCGCACCGCGTCCAGCCTGACCGATGTGCTGAGCCGGGGCGGTCATGTGACCAACGTGCTCTTTCTGGCGGACCGCACCGCGCTGGTCAAGCAGGCAAAGGACGACTTCAAAAAGTATCTGCCCGACCAGTCGCTGTGCAATCTGTGCTCCTCCAAGGACGATAAGGCCGCGCGCATCGTGTTTTCCACCTATCCCACCATGCTCAACGCCATCGACAACGCCAAGACCAAGGACGGCGTGCCGCTGTTTTCGCCTGCACATTTTGACCTTATCATCGTGGACGAGAGCCACCGCAGCATTTTCAAGAAATACCGCGCCATTTTTGATTATTTCGATGCCATTCTGGTGGGCTTGACCGCCACCCCGAAAACCGACGTGGACCGCAACACCTACGACTTTTTCGAGATGGAACACGGCATCCCCACCTACGCCTACGATTACGATACGGCGGTCTACACCGACCATGTGCTGGTGCCTTACTACAACTACGAGGTCAAGACGAAATTCACAGAAGAGGGCATCCACTACGACCAGCTTTCACCGGAGGATAAGGCTCGCTACGAGGACGATTTTGCCGAGGACGACACCCTGCCCACCTTTATCCCATCCGAAAAGCTGAATAAGTTCATCTTCAACGCCAACACCGTGGACACGGTGCTGCAAGACCTGATGGAACGCGGCATCCAGACGGCGGGCGGTGACCGCATCGGCAAGACCATCATCTTTGCCCAGAACAAGCGCCATGCGGAGTTTATCCGGGAGCGTTTTGGCAAGCTCTACCCGCAGCTGGAGACCCAGTACCCGGGTTTCATCCAGCGGGTGGTCTGCGATGACGCCTATGCACAGTCCATCATTGACGATTTCAAACAGCCGGATAAGCCGCCTTTTATTGCGGTCTCGGTGGATATGATGGATACGGGCATTGATGTGCCGGAGTGTGCGAATCTGGTGTTCTTCAAAAAAGTGCGCAGCAAAACGAAGTTCTGGCAGATGATCGGCCGTGGTACACGGCTCTGCCCATCCCTTGCCTGCGTGGATGCCATCGACGGCGAATATACGGGCAAACGGCGGTTTCTGATCTTCGACTACTGCGGCAACTTTGAATTTTTCCGTCAGAAACCCAACGGCTACGAGAGCGCGGACACCAAAAGCCTGTCCGAGAGCATTTTCTGCAAGCAGGTGCGCATTGCTGCGGCCTTGCAGGATGGAGCCTATGGGGACGAAAACTACCAGAACTGGCGTAAAATTTTAACAGAAACCTGCCGTGCCGAAGTGGGAGCGCTGAACCCGGAGCTGGTATCCGTGCGGCTGCACCGACAGGCCGTGGAACACTATCAAAAGCCGGAAGCCTTTGTCAGCCTGACCGAAACGGACAAGGGTACTCTGATGAAAGAGGTGGCACCGCTCATCTCGCTGGACGACAAAGATGAGGCCGCCAAGCGATTCGATAACTTTGTGTATGGCTTGCTGCTCTGTGAACTGGAAGGTCTGCCGGGGCTGGGCCGCGCCCAGAAACAGCTGCGCAGCACAGCGGCAATGCTGGAAGGGAAAGCTACCATCCCGCAGGTGCAGGCAAAGCTGCCCCTCATCCGGGAGGTGCAGACGGACGAGTTTTTGACTTCGCACGATCTGCTCCGCTTTGAGGAAATGCGGCAGGAACTGCGGGAGCTCATCAAGTTTCTGGTGGACGGTGTAGAAGGACAAAAGCCTGTCTACACGGCCCTTGCCGACCCGGTACTGGAACAGACCGAGGGCAAAACGCTGGATTCCGGCTACGATTTCGGCGAGTACCGGGAACGTGTGAACCGCTACATCATGGAGCACCGCAGCGATACGCTGGCCATCCACAAGTTGACCCAGAACATTCCACTTTCTCAGGGCGACTACACCGAGCTGGAACATATCTTCACCTGTGAGCTGGGCAGCAAAGAGGACTATGCACGGGAGTTTCGGGATACACCCTTTGGTCTGCTGGTGCGTAAAGTGGCAAAGCTGGACCACGATGCTGCCATGCAGGCATTTTCAAAATTTATCAATGACGAATCGCTGAATGCAAAGCAGATCGCGTTCGTGCAGAAGGTCATTCATTACATCGAGCAGAACGGTTATGTGGAAAGCAAAGCGGTGTTGATGAAACCACCCTTTGACCAGCCCATTCTGTTTACCCGCCTGTTTGATGGCAAAACAGGGAGTGAACTGATGGATACGATCAATTCGGTGAAAGAGAATGCCACCCATGTGACTGCATAAAGCGGTGGAATGTACTGATAAAATACGGTATAATACGCTTGAACTTTTCAAGAGATATCGGTATCAATATCAGTTTCGCAGCATAAACGTTGCACAGCTATATGGCGTTCAGAAATCTTGTGCATCCTCTATTATCAAGAATCTTATCAAGCATGGATTGGTGACGTCACCAGAATATGGCGTATACCAATTTGTGAAGAAGTAACACCGCTATCAACAGGTGATTTTTGAAAACCAAGCGGTGAAGCTGTTACAACCCATGGAACGTCTTAATATAATTTGAATTATCATAATCGAAATTATATTAACCACTTGTGTGAAAATGCCCACTCCCCTGAGAACTCCTCAGACGAGTGGGCATTCTTCTTCCTATATATCAAATTTACCTCTGTGGTCACTCAAATCGCCACCAAGTCATGGATCAAAAATCATCTTTTTCCATTTTCTGGGGCTCTGCACACTTTTGCACACCGGCGGGAAGTTCAAATTTTGTCAACCTGCCCAAAATACGCCCTGAAAAGTTTACTTGACACAATTTTCAAATCAATATATAATTGGGTCAGAAACCAATTATGGAAAAGGATGATTCCCAATGGCGCGCAGATACGACAGCAAAGAAGCAAAACGGCGAATCCTGACCGCCTGTGTCCGGCTTTTTCTGGAAAAAGGCTACACGAACACCAAGGTTGCAGAAATTTTAAAGGAAGCAGATGTTTCTGCCGGGTCGTTCCAGAATATTTTCCGCACCAAGGACGGCGTGCTGACCGAGCTGATCGGCATGATGTTCAGCAGGCAGTTCGGTGCGGTAAGGCCGCTGGCGGCAAACGCCCCCTCGCCGGTGTACCTCTACGCGGTGGAAACGGCTTTGCAGCTGGCGATGACCGAGCTGAGCGAGAATCTGCGGGATATCTATGTGGAAGCGTACACCTTCCCCGCCACGGCGGAGATCATCCACCGCAGCACCACGGCCGAGCTGCAGGCGGCGTTCAGCGCGTATCTGCCCGGGTGCGCCGAGTGTGATTTCTACGAGATGGAGCTGGGCACGGCGGGCATGATGCGCGGCTACATGGCACGGCGGTGCGACCCCTACTTTACGCTGGAGCGCAAAATACGGCGGTTCCTGAGCATGAGCCTGAGTGCGCTGCAGGTCCCCGCGCAGGAGCGCGAGCAGGTCATCGCGTTTGTGGCGGAGATCGATATGCTTGCCCAGGCGCGGAAGGTGGTAGATGCCGTGCTTGCATCGCTGTCCGTGCAGTTTGATCTGAAAGGATAACAAGGTTTGATGACAAGGAGGGAGCAACATGAAAAAATGGCTGATCCGGTGTTTGACGGTGCTGGCAATGGTGTGCCTGATACCGGGGATCGTGTTAAAAGCGGCGGCAGAAACAGTCCCGGTTTTCTGCGCCCGCTGTGAGACTATGAATAAACGTGAGGTCCTCAGATACGAAAAAGATGATTCGACCTGTCATAGGGTTTATGTAACTGAATGCCCGAACTGCCACAACGATGGCGATATTGCGTATATAATGTTCCATACCGGCGGCACCGAAACGCCCACCTGCACCACAGGCAAAACCTGTGAAAAATGCGGCGCGGAATACGACATTCCCGGTCACGACTGGGGCGCGTGGACGCCTAACTACGCCAGCAACGGCACGCACACCCGCAGATGCAAGCGCTGCAACGCAGAAGAGACTGGAAGCTGCAGCGGCGGCTACGCGACCTGCGACACTCTGGGAATGTGCAATACTTGCGGAGGGAGTTACTACGGCGGTCACGCATGGGGCGAGTGGTCATCCGCCGGCAACGGCACGCACACCCGCAGCTGCACGAACTACTGCCGCGAAGTTGATACTGCAAAGTGTACCGGTGGCAAAGCAACCTGCAGCGCCAAAGCGGTCTGTGAGGTGTGTGGTGGGGAATACGGCGAAAAAGACTCAAATAACCATGATCTGGTGCATTTCCGTGCAAAAGCCCCCACCTGTACGGAAATCGGCTGGGACGCTTACGACCGCTGCGTCCGCTGCGGCTATACCACCCGCAAAGAATTGCCCGCACAGCATGATTTGAAGCAGCACGCAGCAAAAGCCCCTACCTGTACGAAACCCGGCTGGAACGCTTACGAAACCTGCTCCCGTTGTGACTATACCACCTATACAGAGCTGACCGCACTGAACCATGATCTGGAGCAGCACGCAGCAAAAGCCCCTACCTGTACGGAAATCGGCTGGGATGCTTACGAAGCCTGCTCCCGCTGCGACCATACCACCTATGCAGAGCAGCCCGCGCTGAACCATGCTCTGGTGAATCACGATGCAAAAGCCCCCACCTGTACGGAAAAGGGCTGGGATGCTTACGAAGCCTGCAAAAACTGCAACTATACCACCCGCAAAGAACTGCCCGCACAGCATGATTTGAAGCAGCACGCAGCAAAAGCCCCTACCTGCACGGAAAAGGGCTGGGATGCTTACGACACCTGTTCTCGTTGTGACTATACCACCTATGCGGAGCAGCCCGCACTGAACCATAATCTGGTGCATCACGATGCAAAAGCCCCTACCTGCACGGAAATCGGCTGGGACGCTTACGAAACCTGCTCCCGCTGCAACTATACCACCTATGCGGAACTGCCCGCACTGAACCATAATCTGGTGAATCACGATGCAAAAGCCCCTACCTGCACGGAAAAGGGCTGGAACGCTTACGACACCTGTTCCCGTTGTGACTATACCACCTATGCAGAGCAGCCCGCACTGAATCATGATTATCAGGCTGTTACCGTAGAGCCTACCTGTGAAACAGACGGCTATACTGTTTTTACCTGCTCCCGCTGCAAAGACAGCTACACCGCAGACCCGACCGATAAGCTGGGACACCAGTTCGGTGCATGGTCTCCGAACGGAACCGGCTCTCAGAGCGCCGGTTGTCTGCGGCAGGGCTGCGCGCACACCGGCAGCACCGATTGCCGGAAGTTTACTTTCCGCACTGCGGAAGGCGAAACGCTGACCTTCTGCCCCGTGTGCGGGCAGGCAGAAAACGCCGCGCAGCTGGAAAAGATCGATGCCGCAACGGCGTGGACTATCAGCGGCAGTCTTTCTGCGGAGGATGTGACCGCACGGACGAACGGGGAATACCTGAGTGTGGCATTTGAGACTGCCGGCAGCCTGACGCAGCCCACTGGCCTGGTAAGGCTTGCGCTGCCCGCCGGACTGCTGGAAGGCAAAAAGCTTGTGCGCATTGCCCCGGACGGCACGCAGACGGAGCTGCCTTTTGAAGCAAAGAACGGCAAACTCATCTTTACGCTGGATTATGCAAACAGCGAGCTTCCCGTAATGCTCTTCCGCCTGCTCCCCCAGACCGCCGCCCTCTGAGCGCTTTTACAGCGCACAAACGATAGACCGCAAAATGCCCGCCCACCTGTGGGAAACCACGGTGGGCGGGCATTCTTTTATGTTATGGTTATGTGCGTTTTGCCCTCAGCCGCACACGCTGCCATCCGGGGCAAAGAACTGCACGTGCTTTTGCCACTGGGTAGGGCTGATGGTGCGGCGGTAGCAGTCGGTCAGGGCTTCCACTGCAGTCTCCGGGGCAAGGGGCGCGCAGCCCGGGCAGTCCAGCACCAGAATGCGGAACCACGCGTCAAAAAGATGCTCGGTGTAGTGGGTGTCCCACGCGCCGCAGCGGGCGTAAAAGCCCAGCCGCCGCACTGCCATGGCTGCGTCCTCGGCCTTTTCCGGCATCTCGGCTTCAATTAAAATGGCCTCGGCGGTGTCCTCGTGGGCGGGCAGCTGCGCCAGCAGCTGCGCCCCAATGCCGTGGGCGCGGTAGGCGGGCACTACGGCAAAATAATCCAGCTGGCTCATCCGGCAGCCCTCGGGACGCACCATCAGCAGATAGGCGGCAAGGGTGTCCCCGTCAAACACGCCCCATGTGTGGGCAGTGCCATCCGCTTCGCTGTTCAGGATCATGCTCAGGGGCTTCAGCTCCCCGGCAGGAAAGTCCCGGCGCATCTCGTTCAGATACACATCGGTCAGCTCCGGGCCGGTGAGCAGCCGCCAGATAAACGCAGGCTCTCTCATACGATCCGGTTTCCTTTCTGGATGACAGCCTTGATGTTCAGCTCCTTGTCCGCAAGGATCACGTTGCCGTAGCGTCCGGCGGCAAGGCTGCCGTAGTCGTTGTCCACGCCAATGCTCTTGGCGGGGGTCTCGCTGGCGGCGCGGACGGCGCTTTCCAGCGGCACGTTCATCTCCAGCACGGCGCGCTTCATGCAGTCGTACAGACAGGTGTTGCTGCCCGCAATGGTGTCCGGGTGCTCGGTCAGGGTGGCGCGGGGACCCTTGACCGTGATGGCCTGTCCGCCCAGACTGTACTGACCGTCCGGCAGGCCGCAGGACATGGCGCTGTCCGCGATCAGACAGACGCGGTCGTCCCCGAAGGTGTTGAAGGTGAACCGCACCATGGCGGGGTGGATGTGCACGTTATCGGTGATCAGCTCCACCTCGGCATCGTGCTCCATGGCTGCAATGATAGGGCCGGGCGCACGGTGGGTGATGCCGGGCATGGCATTGTACAGGTGGGTCATGTGGGTGGCACCGGCTTCAAAGGCCTTGACGGCGGTGTCGTAGTCGGTGCAGGTGTGGGCGATGGAGATGCGCACCTCGTTATGGCACTCCTTGATAAAGTCCAGATTGCCCGGCTCTTCGGGTGCAACGTCCACCAGCTTGATCAGACCGCCCGCACGCTTCTGCAAACGGCGGAACATGGCGGCGTCTGCGCCCTGCACATACTCCGGGTTCTGTGCGCCCACCTTTTTGGGGCTGATGAAGGGGCCCTCCATGTTGATGCCCACAAGGTCGGCGCCCTTGCCGTTTTTATGGGCGGCAGCGGCGTCCATCACCTTGTTCAGGATCTCCTCGGGGTAGGTCATGGTGGCGGGGCAGATGGCCAGCACGCCCTTGCTGGCCTCAAAATCCGCCAGCGTCTGGATGGCCTCCTCGGTGCCATCGCAGAAATCCTTGCCCATTGCCCCGTGGAAGTGGATATCCACAAGGCCCGGCAGGGCGTACAGCCCCTCGGCGTCCAGCACCTCTTCGCCCTCTTCCGGGGCGGCAAAGGGCACGATGCGGCCATCGCGGATGATGATGGTGCCGCGCTCAAAGGTGTGGCGCGGGGTATAGACCAGTGCATTCTGAAGGATCATACAAAACACCTCGTTCTTTCCTTGAAGCCGTTTTCATAAGCATTGCACCCCGCTTACGAAAACAGCTTTTTGCTTTTCACCCAGTATAGCACGCCGGGTGTTTTTACAAAAGTCCTTTTGTGTAAACATTGTATCGCCGTGCAAAAAGAACGGGCCGCCGGGAGGGGGCGCTGTGCACCCCGCCCCCGGCGGCCCGGTTCATACTGCAAAATCAACCAGACTTTTGCAGCTCATTCTTTTCAGAAGTGCAGGATCACAGCATCTTCTTCAGCTCGTCGTACACGAACTGCACCTTGGTGCCGATGATGACCTGGCAAGCGTTCTTGCTGGGACGGATAACACCGGCAGCACCGGCAGCCTTGACAGCCTTCTCGTCGACCTTGGCGTTATCCTTCACCTCAAAACGCAGACGGGTTGCGCAGTAACCAACGTCCTTCACGTTCTCCTTGCCGCCGACAGCAGCCAGAACAGCAGAAGCGACTTCGGTGTAGTTGTTGTTAGCCAGAACGACCTTCTTCTCAGCTTCCTCGTCGTCATCCTCACGGCCGGGGGTCTTCAGGTCGAACTTGGTGATAGCGAAGTAGAACACGAAGTAGAACACCAGGAATGCTGCAATGCCCAGAGGAATGATCATCCAGGTCTTAGCAGCTGCGGGCAGGGATGCAGAGAAGATCAGGTCGGTAGCGCCTGCGGAGAAGCAGAAGCCAGCACGGAAACCGGTGTAGTAGGTGATGATGGTGAAGATGCCGTACAGAGCGGAGTACACAACGTACAGCGGGAAGCACAGGAACATGAAGCCGAACTCGAAGGGCTCGGTAACGCCGCAGACGAATGCGCAGATTGCAGCGGACAGAACCAGACCAATAGCGGCCTTCTTGTTCTTAGCGGTCTTGACCATAGCCAGAGCAGCGCCCATGATACCGAACATCATGCAGGGGAAGAAGCCGGACATATACATACCAAGGCTCCAGTCCACATCAGCGGAAGTCTCGCCAGCCCAGAAGTGGCTCAGGTCGCCCAAACCGATGGTATCGAACCAGAACACGTTGTTCAGAGCGTGGTGCAGGCCGGTGGGGATGAGC
>ENA-OYAW01000158-OYAW01000158.1-human-gut-metagenome-genome-assembly--contig:-NODE-158-length-16749-cov-3.829040_pt1 | contig 16749 bp, 10 predicted proteins | sample MGYA00244521_ERZ652827 | MGnify/ENA primary metagenome ERZ652827 (study PRJEB26926, sample SAMN06164398) | human gut metagenome | biome: ENVO:00009003; feature: ENVO:2100002; material: ENVO:00002003... | reverse complement strand
ACGAGATTCCTCTACGTCTCGTGGGCTCGGAGATGTGTATAAGAGACAGGCATCATCATCTCCCGCAACTTATAATATTTAGGAGTCGCCCAACCCGCTTCACTGATGGGAGCATCATAATCATAAGAACTGCACATGGCAGAATAAGCAGGACTATTTGCTCCTCCCCAATGTCCAAAAGTAGTTCCTCCATGCGTCATATACAGAGAAAAAGAGATATGGCGGTCAAGCATATCTTTAATACCCGAAACCATTGTTTCGGCATCACGGGTTTCGTGTTTGCGCCCCCAATGGTCGAACCATCCGCTCCAAAACTCGCTACACATCAAAGGTGCATTCGGACGAGCTTCTTGCAACTTCTTAAACTGTGCATCAATATTGGCTCCTGTTCCGAAATTAATTGTCCAAACCAAATCATCCAATCCGTTACGCTGAAAAGTAGAACTCCAGTCACACTGAAACAGAGGCACATCGGTAAAACCGGCTCCTTTGACTATATCACGTATATTGGCTATATATTCTTTGTCGGTAGCATAGGCTCCGTATTCATTTTCCACCTGTACCATAATGATATTTCCTCCGCGGCTCACCTGCAAATCCGCCAATTCCTTACCAATCTCATTCATAAAGAGTTTTGTCCTTTCAAGGAAATAGGCATCATTGGTGCGGAGCTTGATATCTTTCTTTTTCAACAACCACCAAGGCAATCCGCCCATTTCCCATTCCGAACAGACATAAGGACCGGGACGCAACATGATGTACATTCCATGTTTCTGTGCCAAACGGCAAAATGCAGCAATGTCATTCTGCCCTTTAAAATCAAACTCGCCCTCTTTTTGTTCGTGTATGTTCCAAAAAGCATAAATACAAATGGTATTCATGCCAAGTGCCTTACACATCTGTATACGATGTTCCCAATACTCGGCAGGAATACGGGTATAATGCATCTCGGCTGCTTTTATCAGAAAGGGCTTGCCATCCAACAAAAATGTTTTATCACCAATAGAAAAAGTATGTTTCTCCTTTTGTATAGGACTACACCCCATAAACATCAAAGAACAAAAGAAGAAAAACAAGACAAAGAGTTTACTTGATTCTTTCATAATACGACATTAATAAGCTGATTATTGTAAAGTACAAAGATAAAAACAACTCTTCTTTCCAAATTCAACTTGCCGGAAAGAAGAGTTGTACAAAACGGAACTAATAAATAAAACTCTATCAATATAAGGTACTAAATATACTGTTTTATTCCACTCTTAATTTCACTTTACCTTTTATTATATCATTGCTTTTAATCGGTTTACGATAAGGAACATAATATCCATCCAAAAACATTTCGTTGCCGGCAGTCACAAAGTCGGCAACAAGAAAACAGATTTTATCTTTTCCCAGCCAAGAACGCCAATGCTGCTCGCCATTTGAACAAGCCGTTACTTTATGCCCGCTTCCGTCACACAATCCTGCATACCAAATATTTCGGCGGGTAGCCCGAAAGTCATTGCTGCCCAATTCATTAAAATCCTTACTCCACGACCACGAAGGTTGTATTCGCGGATTTGTTTGTACAGGAAGACCCTGATAGAATAAATCGGCAGTACCTGTCGGGCGGCTAATGTGGTCATCAGGATACACACTCCACATTCCCTTACGACGCCAAAACGTCCGGTCATAGTCTTGCGGTGCTTCGAAGACCAAGCCCCATTGTCTCGGATTGACGTTCTGCAAAGCTTTAAATTGATACTCAACTGCCAATTCACCATTAGCATTAACCGTCAAACGATAACTGCCTTCAAACTCCTTATAGCTTCCTGTTACAGTTACTATCACATTACTTTCTTCCTTATGCGCCTTTACTTCCACTGCATTCCAGTCTGAACATAAATCGTTATAAACAGGTGTATTGGCATTATGATTGGGATAGCATCCACCTCCGGTCAACGGAAGTGCCATCAACCACGGACCTCCTTTCAATACTTCTTTTCCTGCCTTCTTCAGAGACAAAATCTGCCCATTCAATCTGCTGATTTCACAGCTGAAGTTCTTTCCACTGATTACATAAGCTTTTTTACCGACTTTCAGCTTAGTCGGCTGCGACAACCATTGAGGCAACTCATTTTGTTTTTGTTCTCCTACCGGTATCAGATATTCATCAACAACAAATCCACGAGGATCAGTAAACGACAAATAAAGCTCGTTTGCCTTATCGGGGTTGGCTATTGGAATCCGTATCTTCCCATCTCCCGAAGGAGGAATGGAAGCAGAAACCGTTCCCTTCTCCTTGCCATATTGCCAAGCAATCTTTATCTCATCCATATTCAGATAAGTATATCTGTTCTCCACATCCACAACCAATTCATTGGCTGGGGAAAGAGCTTCGGTAAGTACTTTGACCGGACTATAAATTTTCTTCATATCCCAGTATTCCGGTTTGGGACGACGCCAGCCGTCGATAGGTCCCCAAGCTCCATACCCGACAGCATTCCCGTCAGGCAATTGGAAGATATCATCAATGCCCGACCAAATAGAACCGCCCAACACGCCTCGGGTCTGATACATATTTTCCCATGTGGGAGCCAAGGCCAATGCCCAATCACTGCGTATGCCCGGGTCGGTCACCAGTTCACTACGATTATAAACATTCAAGTGGCAATACTCTCCATAAACCATGGGGCGATTGCTCTTTGCAGCTACCTTATAGCCATCAGGTCCGGGATAATGAATATTTGCAATAGGAGCCGTACTTCCCTGATTATTAAAGCCTCCATACGCCTGGTCGTGAAACGTATGCGGACGAGTAGAATCAGCTTTATACACATATTCTTGTATTTGGGCAAATTCTTTATTCCAATAAGACTCATTGGCCATAGACCAAAACAAGACAGAAGGATGATTACGATAAAAATGAATCGTCTCCATATTCGCCTGGAGTATATAAGGATAGTATTGGCTATCCTGATAATTGAGTGTTTTCCAATTTTCATTGGCATGATGTCCCACCCAGCAAACCGGAGATTCTACTTCGACAAACATTCCCAGTTCATCACAGATATCCAGCATTTCCTCACAAGGAGGATAATGTGAAGTACGGACAAAATTACAATTGGCGGCACGATAAAGTTCAATATCCTTTCGTTGCCACATTGCATCCACGACACGTCCCGTCAAAGGGTGCATCTCATGCCGGCATACCCCCCGCAACTTAACGGCGCGTCCGTTTACAAACAACTCGTTTCCACGGACTTCTATCTCACGAAAGCCAAAACGTTTCTCCACGGTTTCTATCACTTCGTCATTTAAACAAAGTTCCATTCTCAACGTATAAAGATGAGGCTGTTCATTATTCCATAACAGCGGAGCGGTAACGGTATCCGAAAGAATCCCCTTCCAAACCTCTCCGACAGCCAGTTTCGGAAGACGCTGCTCTATGACATTAGGCAAACCATTGACAGACAATCGCAATGTCAATCCATTCTGTGCGTAAGTTGCCTTATTCACTACAGCTGTCTCTATCTTCAGAGCCGCATTCCGATACTCACTGTCCAAATCTGTCACAATACGCACATCCGACACATGAGTTTGAGGAACAGCCATCAGCGTCACCTTTCTGGTAATACCTCCCAACTGATGAGCGGCATACTGAGTCAGACTGCCCAGCATATCAGCCAAAGACTCACTTCTCACAGCAAGTGCCAACTCATTAACACCCGGTTTTAAATGCTTGGTCACATCTATTTCATATACAGTCATCCCCCCTAAATGATAACCTGCTTTTACCCCATTTAGATAAACATAGTATTCACTATGCACTCCGTCAAAACGTAATTTGACATTCTTATCTTTCCAATCTTCCGGCAAAACAAACGACTTACGATAACCTGCATACGCCATCGAGTCTACCTTAAATCCTTGCATCGACCACTGACCGGGAACAATAACAGACTTCCAGCCGGAAGAATCCGAGTGTTTATAAAACTCTTTTTCAGGCTGAGGATTAAACTGCCATGTTCCATTCAAAGACAAAACAGGCCGGTAAGTACCCGTAACGCTTTTGGGAAGAACCGTATAAACCGGCAATACTTTTTCCACATCCACATCCGTGTCAATATGATAAGTCAGCACATTTCCCAATGCCTCTTTCTCTTTTCCTTTAAAAGGAACCGGAGCTTTAGAATTGGAGGAATAAAGATTCAATTCGGATACAATGGCATTTGCACCTTTCCCGGCAACTTCAAACACCAATACCAACTGGCTGTAAGCATAAGCTTTACGTGGTAAGTCCAACAAATATCTTTGCTCCTTTCCGGCTTCCAACGTTACATTTTGGATTTCATTTCCATCTACGACAATGCGTTGTTTACGTTCATGATCAGCCAGATAAACCACTTCCAACTGATAGTCGGCATGAATATCCAACTGATTAAAAGCATAAATCACTTTTCCACCGAAATTGCAGGTTATAGCTTCCTTACTGCCTTTCACCTCCGAAGGCATCGTATAGTTCTCTCCTTTTACCAAAAAAGGCTGTGCACCGGGTACACCACAATCATTGGCTGCGACCCTTGTCAATGAACTTTCCTGGGCAAGTGCCGGCAATGCCCCTATAAGCATTGCTCCGGCTACTGCCAGGAAACGGTTCAATCTTTTTGTTATATTAATCTTCATCATAGAATGACACACACTTCTTTTATTTGATTATTTCATTCTCAGATTTATCTGTCCATAGCAGGGCAGAGCTTCCAATGTTTTACAATAATTCCCCCATGCTATCTCAGGATAATCCCAACGATTATTTGTGTATAAAATCAATTGCTCGTCGGCACGTTTGTTTATCCGGCAAGCCACAGAAGCATCTTCTGAAACAACCGATACCCGATGTTTGGAATCTGTTTCCGTAGAAAGTGAATAATAGTAAATATTCTCTTTCATACCTTTTGCCATTTGTGTAAGCGGCTGCTTACAATTGGCACCGGCATCTGCCCAATAATAATAGTTGTGCGTATCAGCCTGCCAAGCTTGAACCGGTTGTTCGCCGTATGCAGCCTGTCTGGACTGATAAAGGGACGTACGACCTTCATTTCCGGCAAACTCACCTTCCGGATAATAATTCCAATACCCTTTACGCTTCCAATCCAAGTGCTGGATAGCATCCGACAAATAGAAATACAAACCTGTCTCACGTAAGAAACCATTGGGTACACCGGAAGTTTGATAATTAACCGACAACTCTCCTTTAGGAGATATCAATATATCAAACTCTGCTACAACGCCCCGGTAACTGCCGACAAGCGCTACTTTGACTGTTCCGTTTTCTTTCTCAGTGTAACTGAATGATGTTTTTTTCCAGTCCGAATCTGAAATCGTAAAATGATTGGCCATTTTACGAACCTCTGCACCTGTCAAATGATTCAGGTTCACATAAAGATTAAGGAACGGACCTTTTTCTATGATCACTTGTTCGCCGGCTTTAGCATTGACAATCAATCCTGTAGCCTTATCGAAAGGAATTTCAAAACCCTCTCCTCTTATCATCAGTTTATCACCATTATCGGTTACAATCAGTTTTTCTCCGTCAATCACAGCAGGATAGTCCACCTTTTCCACTCCCAACACAGGACGATAAGCATCAATCAAATCTCCTTCTGAAGTAAAGAACTCTACCAATAATTTCTCACCCTCTTCCCATTGCTCGGCAGGAATAGTCAAAAGTCCTTTCTGATGCGGTTCTACAAATCCTAGCCTTAAAGCTTTTTTCATACCTTTATAAGTATAAAAAGCTTTTATCTCATTCAAGTTGGTATGGTCAAAACGATTGTATACAGTCAACATCAGTGGTTGTCCGGCAGTAAAAGAAAGATTGTCATCTGCCAGTAAACGCACAGGTGAATACGCTTTCTTGGTAGACCAAAATTCCGGTTTCGGACGTCTCCATACATCTACAATTCCCCATTCTCCGTATCCGACACAGTTTCCTTGATAATTTTCAGGTTTGGCAGTACGGGCAAACTCTTTCCAGAATGCGGTTCCAACCCTGGGCTGAGGCAATGCAAACACTTCATCCACATACCCCCAGATAGCTCCTCCCAATCCGCCCGGCGCATTGTACAAGCCATCCCACATCATATCAATAGATTTCCCCCAGAATTCACGGATATTAGGATCGGTCTGCAGAGTGGCATAGGTGTAACATGCCGGATGAGCCCACTCATCATATAATGCAGGTATACCATGCCCCTGAAAATTACGGGTAGACATCCCCCATTGATTGATATTGCCATATACATTCTGATAGTGCATACTGAGGATATCAAATATTTTAGCTTTCTTTTCCACTGCCGAACCGGGATAACTGAAAATAACAGGACGCGTGGTATCCGTAGCCTTCACCCAATCCCAGCAAAGTTGGAAATTTGTACCATAAACACTTTCGTTACCGATACTCCAAAACAAGACAGAAGGATGAGAACGGAAAGCTTTCACCATTTCCTGACATTGTCCCAAATAACGGTCGGTATAAGCCGAATCACTCTGTGTATTACCCGGAGCATAATTCTTCTGCCGATAAGTATCAACAAAGCAAACAGCCGTCTCACTTTCCACATAGATGCCATAACGGTTACAAAACTCCAAGAAGCGTTCCGAAGGAGGATAATGGGAAGTACGGACAAAGTTCATATTAGATTGCTTAAAGAGCAATACATCCAGACTATCCAAGTCGGCAGTAGTGGTTCGCCCTAATGTAGGATGTATATCGTGACGACAAGCTCCACGCAATTTCACCTGACGACCGTTTACCAACATACGATCCTTCACAATCTCCACTTCCCGGAAACCGATGCGGCGGTCAAAACGGGAAAGTTCCTTGTTATCTCTGTATACAGCCACTTCCAACGTATATAAATTAGGATGTTCCGCATCCCACTTCAAAGGATTTGCCACAGGCAATAAGAACGTGTTTTTCCCCTTCGCCAACTTAAAACGACTTTGCGGCAACTGTACATTTCTCCCTTCTTTATCCTTCAACTCCAATCTTGCTTCCGCACCTTCTTTACCGATAAACTCACAATCAAAGCGCAACTCGGCATCTTTATAAAGTGAATCCAAATGTGTTTCCACACTCACATCATACAAATGAGATTCAGGCAAAGCGAACAGTGTGACATCACGGAGTATGCCGCCGATAGGATGATGTGCGTATCCTGAAGCATAAGAAATTTCGTCTAAACGGTCTTCTACTTCCAATTGGATTTCGTTCTTCTTCCCTACGCGTACCAGCGAAGTAATATCAGTTTCCCAACGGGTAAAACCACCATGATGCTCACGGACAAACTTACCATTTACACTCAACTTTGCATGACTGTATACACCATCGAAGCGCAAAATAATTTGCTTTCCCGCATAGTCGGCAGGTATGGTAAATGTCTTCTTATAAAAGAACGGTTTATCATGTTCGATGGCAAACCCCTGCATAGCCGCTTCGCCGGGTACCTGAATAGTAGTCCACCGACTTTTTGGAGAGTACTTGAATGACCACGTTCCACTTAATGACATGACAGGTTGCCGCACTCCTTCCAACCGTGAAGGTAATATATAAGTTCGTCCCGAACAGACGGCACCGGATGCCGCATTCAAAGAAGAATATGAAAGCAGGCAGACACCTGCTATTAATAAAGTCTGTTTTATCGTTATCATAATTATATGAATAAGGTTAGCATTCCTTTACCACCAAAGCCAATAGAAACCAATCAGAATGGCAATGATGATGCAAGAAAAAATATTAAACAACTTACTTGTATGAAATAATGAAGCATGAATAGTGGAGCATTGTTCCAATGACCGACTACGGTTGCCCAACAAAATAATAAGACCGCAACACAACAAGAAGACGATTCCCATTCTATCCATCCAAGGCAAAGCCGGACAAAGAACTTTCAGTAAAGTAGAGAACACAAATGAACCCAATGCCGCCGAAAGCGCTCCATTTGCCGTTGCTCTCCGATAAAAGAAGCCGGCAAGAAAAATCGCCAATGCACCGGGACTCACAAAACCTGTAAATTCCTGAATATAATGAAATGCCTGATCCAATCCCGAAAGCAAAGGAGCAATGCACACCGCTATCAGCAACGAAATAAAACTCGCCCAACGCCCTGTACGCACCAACTCACTCTGCCCGGCTTTGGGACGAAGATAGGAACGATAGATATCCATTGTAAAAATGGTGGAAATACTGTTCATCATCGATGCCAGCGAACTGACAATCGCTGCCGTAAGAGCAGCAAATGCAATCCCTTTTACTCCCACAGGCAACAGGTTGCTCAGCAGCCAAGGATAAGCCTCATCCGATTTTTCCAAAGGAGCATCCAAAGCAAATGCCGCAATGCCCGGAATAACGACCAGCAACGGAATCAACAATTTGATGAAACCGGCAAACAACATACCATTTTGCGCCTCACTTACCGATTTGGCAGCCAACGCACGCTGAATGATATACTGATTGCATCCCCAATAATATAAATTGGCAACCCATAACCCTCCTATGATAACCGATACCCCGGGAAGATCCATATACCCGGGATGTGATTTATCAAGTATAAGATGGAATTTATCTTCCGCCTGATGACAAAGATTAGTAAATCCGGAAATAGCACCTTCCCCATTGCCAAGCATATCGAGCGCAATGTAAGTTGTTATCAATCCACCGCCTATCAAAAACACAACCTGAATAACATCGGTCAATGCCACGGCTTTCAATCCTCCATAAATGGAATAAATTCCGGCAAAGGCCGCCAGTCCTATTATCCCTGCCAACATAGGAACTCCCATAACATTCTCAATCGTCAACGCTCCTAAATAAAGAATGGAAGTTAAATTGATGAATATGAATACCGCCAACCAGAAAAAAGCCATTACAGTCTTCACCCGGCGGTCAAAGCGTTCCTCCAAAAATTGTGGCATCGTAAAGATTTTCTTCTCCAGGAAAATAGGAATAAAAAACTTAGCCACAATCAGCAGCCCCAATGCCGCAATCCATTCATACGTCGCCATGGCCAGCCCGATGGCATAACCGGAGCCCGACATGCCGACAAACTGTTCTGCCGAGATATTGGATGCAATAATAGAAGCCCCTATTGCCCACCAAGCCAAGCCTCTGCCGGCTAAAAAATAGTTACTGGCATCTTGTGTCTCTCCTTTGCCTCTACGCGAAACGAAGAGTCCTACCAACAAAATAAGCAAGCAGTAGGCGATAAAGACTATTAAATCAATTGTTGATATATTCATATTGCCATTTTCTTAACGGATTATAAACGGATAATGATTCTCTCCGGAAACAACACCGGGCACATCGGCCACAAACAAACTTCCACTCAAAGGATAAGCCTGTATCTCAGCTTCCGACAAGCCATCTACAGCCGTTGTAATAAATAACCGATTACGCTCCTTGCCCCCAAAAGTACACGAAGCTACATTAGGAACCGGAACTTCTATTTTATCGACAAGCTGCCCGGTTGACGGACTCCAAACGTACACACCGAATCCTCCCCAATGAGCCACCCACAAAAGTCCGTTGGCATCAATGGTCATTCCATCCGGCACTCCATATTCCACGGGAACCTGTACTGCAGTACGGATAAAATAAATAGCCCCGGTCAAATAATCATAAGCATACTCTTCAATACACCTTCTGCCGGAATCAACATAATACATACGGTCTCCTTTCCGGTTCCAAACAATTCCATTAGGAATGCTTTGTTGTCCCAAAACAGGCGTCAAAGATAAATCATTATCTACACAATACAGACTTCCGTTGCCATTATGTTCGCTGCAATGCATCACTCCACACCAAATACGTCCCTCCGGTGATGCCTTGCAATCATTGGTACGCCACTGCGGATGCAGACATGGAAATTCTATCAGTGTTTTATAAGTCTTTTTCTCCAAATCATAAGCAATAAAACGATTTTTCATTGCCAGAAGCACTTCATCCCCGTGCCCCTTCCACGGAATAACGGAAGTTATCATTTCCGGAAAAGTATGCTCTTTCACCGTACCTTCGTCAGGAGTATATTGATATAAAATTCCATTATCAATGTCTACCCATAACAAACATTCCAAACCGGGCATCCATGTAGCAGCCTCACCGGTCCGATTATAACAACGATGTAATAGAGTTGCATTCATCATCATATATTTTAAAATACCAATTGAAAACTCATTTTAAGAATCTTGCATCAATGCCGATCGTCCACCATCCATCAAAATGGTTGTCCCGCTTATAAACCCTGCCATGGGAGAAGCAAGATAAACACATAGTGCACCGACTTCTTCTACCGTACCGATTTTTTTTACCGGATGAAGATTAATCGTACGTTGACGTTCGGCCATAGCATCCGGAAACGAATTGAACCAAGTATCGTTTCCCGCCGTATCTATAAATCCGGGCGCTACGCCGACTGTCCGTATCTTCGGTCCCCACTCTATGGTCAGACTCCGGACAAGCCCGGTGATAGCTGTCTTTGTAACGTTATAAGGGAAACATCCCGGAATGGAGCAAAAAGCATGATTGGAAGTCATCAATAAGATAACCCCATTGCCGCTTTGTTCCAAATAAGGTTTGGCAATCCTGGCCAAACGCCAATGGGAAGCCAAGTTCAAATCCAGATTGTACGCCCACCGGCTTTCCGAACATTCCGCCGCACCTTCAAATACATTCATTCCGGCATTGGAAACAACAATATCCAGCCGCCCGAAAGTGGCTATCACCTCTTGCACCAGCTTTTCCAATTCCTCTTCCTGTGTGACATCTGCCTGAACATAGAGTGCCTTGCAACCCTCTCCTTCCACAGCTTGCAAAAATGCCGAAACGCTATCGTCACTTTCCGGTTTACGCGCACATCCTGCCACACAAGCCCCTGCACGGGCAAACTCATGTGCGGTGCCCAGTCCGATACCGGAGGACACTCCGGTTATCAGGACCACTTTTCCTGTTAAGTCTATTTGAAACGGCATACGCATTAAATATAAAAGTTCTCAGGAGGATTACTTGTAATACCCGGATGCTTTTCCATCTCTTCTTCCACCAAATCGACTCCCAACCCCGGGCGATCCGACAAATGTAAATGCCCGTCATAAACCATATCGGCAATGGGATGGTCAATCACAGTATCTCTCCAGGGAACATCATTGAACATAAACTCCTGACGGAAGAAATTGGGAACGGAAGCACATACATGCGATGAAGCAAGAGTAGATAAAGGACCATTGGGATTATGAGGAGCCAACAAAACCTGATAAGCCTCGGTCATAGTAGCCATTCGTTTCATCTCCGACGGACCTCCACACCGAGTAATATCCGGCATGATGATATCACATACATGTTTTTCGAGCAATGAGCGAATGCCAAAACGAGTATAATGACGCTCACCCACACAAATAGCAACATCCGAAGGTATACGTTCACGCATGGCACGCAATGTTTGAGAACTTTCCGGACCTGCCGGTTCCTCATACCAGGCAATATCCAATGTTGCCAAACGCTCTGCCATCTTCACGGCAATGCGGTAATTAAGCATGGCATGAGTTTCAATCATGATATCCACCTCCGGCCCCACTGCCTCACGAACTGCCTTTGAAACATTGAACGCCAAGTCCTGCTGTGCAGGAGTCAGTGTCAGATTGGATGCCAAATCTTCACCATAGAAATAATTGGTATGTGCAAACGGATCAAACTTCAATCCCGTAAATCCGGCAGCCTTCACCGCACGTGCCTGTTCTGCATAATCGGCTTCATTGTGCCCCCCCTTCGTAAACCAGTAATTGGCATACAAAAGAATATCCTTACGGTAAGCTCCTCCCAAAAGCTCATAACACGGCACGCCCAATACCTTTCCTTTCAAATCAAGCAATGCCATATCAATGCCACTAATGGCACACATACTGGCACCATAGGGTCCTACCCAGTTTAAGTCACGATAAAGTTTTGTCCAGATAAAATCCGTCTTCATCGGGTCAAGTCCGATAATGCGACTGCCTATATGTTTTGCCGCCTCGTATACGATGGGGCTTCCCGGCCAGTTGGTAGCCTCGCCTACACCTGTATAACCTTCGTCCGTATATATCTTCAACAAAGTCCAATTGTACTTGATGCCTTGCACCAACCATACTTTTACATCTGTTATTTTCATCTTTTCCTGCTTTATAAATTACATAATACCAAATTTATCAAATGCATCCCGGGCTTTCATGCCTTCCTGTATCTTCTTCAAGACAATGCGTTCGCCACGCGCTTTCTCCAAAGCACGAGTAAACACCTCTTCTTCTATTTGACGCGGCACCACACATACACCGTCAATATCTCCCACCAGCATATCACCATCGTTTACCAACACGCCTTCAATTTCGATAGGTACACGATAGTCAATCACCTTTCCGCGCGGAGCCTGATCCTGAGCATAAGGACCGTAAGAAAAACAAGGAAAATTTAAAGCCAGAATTCCTTTCGTATCGCGAGAGTAACCATTCACCACCGCACCGGCAGCTTTACACTGCATAGCGCGCGCACTCATCAACTCTCCCCATAAAGCATAAGAAGGAGAAGAGCCGGAACAAATATAGATTTCACCTTCTTTCAAGTCATCCAATGCTTCGAGCATCAAACCGAAAGAGCGTTTCAGAACCGGATTTGTCCCGCTTGTTCCCTGATTATCATATACATCTGCCTCCAATACAGTCATGGCACGTCCCGCAACAAACATATCATCGCGAAGCGGACGAATATGAGGCGGCAGGAATTGATGGGTATACCCCATCTTGTCCATAATATCTCCGACAACTGCCGTATAGAGTTCTCCCTTTATCAAGGAAACCAACTCTTTGTCATCGTTCCATTCTTTCATTTTTCTGTTCTATTAAAAGATTGTTTTTACTCTGTTATAGTAACAGCAAAGGTAGTCTGCTTTAAAAAAAGAAAGAACTTTTCAGGACTATTGCACTTATGTAAAAAGGCGAAAATATAACCAAAACATATACAAAACGGAAGTACTATTTTGCCACATCGCGCGGAGATACCCCCATCTGTTGTTTAAAGATGCGTGAAAAGTATTGCGGTGACTGAAAACCACACTGAAAGCATACTTCTTTTATGGACATTTCCGTGTTTCTTAAAAGTTCCACCGCTTTATTGATTCTTATCTGATTCAGATAATCCAACGGAGAAAGATTCAAATACTGTGAAAACAGGTTTCTGAGATAACGTTCACTGATGCCTACTTCTTCCGCCACCTTATTTATATTGATATCCGAATGATAATTCAACCGGATATAAGCAATGGCTTTTCTCAACGAGTCATTGGTACAGATAGGTAAATAAGCTTCATCCATATAACGATAGATAAGCACCAGCAACTCTGCATAGTACATCACGACCAAGTATTGATAATACACACTTTTTGTCTCCAGCTCATTCACAATGCGCTGCACTACCCGCATGATACGGACATTATTCACAATTTTAATCAGCCGGTTCTCTTCAGAAAACAAGAATACGGAAGTAGGTACCGAAGCATCTTTGCCCACCCGGGAGTTCAAGTTAAAGTTAGAAAATATTTCGGGCAAAAACTCCAACTGCATTAAAGTTGTCCCTTCACTGCCCGCCTCAAACAAATGATTGACGTCTGAAGTAATGACCATTATCTCTCCTTCCTTGAAAGTCACGCTTTCATTATCCAAATGAAGAATACAATAGCCTTTCTTCACATAGTTTATCTCAATGCGCAAATGCTTATGCGGACCATACGTTTCCGAAGGATAAAACGAGATAAAGCGAAACACATCCGCCAGACGCTTACTCTTTAAATTTTCGGTTATCTGCTCCAATATCTCCCAAAGGGAAGAGTGTACGGCACATGCATCCATAATCTTCTTTATTTCTTTGTAATACAAATATAAAACGATTTCTTCATTTATTCCACTGCTAAGTCTATCCGACTGCCCGGCTGAGTATCATATTCCACCACTTTATGCTCAAAAGGAGAAAAGACTGCAAGACGGCCCCCTTTTTCAGCGTAAATTTCCAGTCGGACAACCTTTCCATCCTTGAGAGCCGCCGAGACAAGAAAACCTCCCATGGCCCGCAGGTTGTTAAAAGATACATTCTTCCAACTTTCGGGAACTGCCGGAAAGACCCGTATCACTCCCGTATGGCTCTGCAATAACATTTCATGTATGCCTGCAGCAAAAGCAAAGTTTCCCTCAAGCGTAAAAGGGCGATATGTGAACTTCGATTTCCCGCTGGCAGACTGGTCACCATTGGCATGGAACGTATTTTTCAAGCAGAAGCATTCGGCAAAAGTTCTCAATGCTTTTGCTGCTTCTTCACCGTTGAATGCACGCGCCTGCATATTGGCAAACCAACTATATGTATATCCGGTCCAATAATCCGGTCCGTAATCATTCATTTTCTTTAAAGTGGCACGAATGATTCGTTGCGCCTTTTCGCCGTCGCTCCAGTCTATGATGCCCAGCGGATGAATGGCCAATGCATGAGAGAAATGACGATGAGATGCATTATAAGGAAATCCTTTGGCAAACGTAAGGCTTCCCTCATTATCCAAATCAAAATCAGGCAATTGGTTTTTCAATTTATTCCAATGCGCTGCTTCGGTCTTTATTCCCAGTTCATTTGCCATCTCCGCCCCCGCACCAAACAGGAAATGCATCAGCGATAAATCATAATTTGTCATATCCTTGAACCATGCCTGCAATGAGTTATCATATATCTCGGGACTTGAGCTGAACTCCAAGCGACGAAACCCTTTACTGTCGACAATCGAATTTTGCTCCATGTATACAGCTACATCCTTCAAGAAAGGATAAGCTCTTTCTTTCAAGAACTCCTTATCGGCAGAATATTTCCAGTGCAAATAAAAATGCTGTGCCAACCAAGCTCCCGCCGTTTGAGACATGGCATACTGAATCCATCCTCCCATAGGTTCTCCCGTCAGGGTGCAAACCCCGGGCACATTCATACCCTCTGTTTCAAAATATTGGCGAGTATAGCGTTTGTAAGTGTCACGCTGACTCCACAATGTATTCAGATATCCCAACCCCTCAGACAAGTGATTGCCCGCATACGCAGGCCAATAACTGAGTTGTGTATTCAGGTCGTGATGATAATCCCCCTTCCATGGTGGTAATTTACCGTTATCGGCAGTCCATACAGCCTGCAAAGAAATAGGATAAGAATTTTCACGAGTTGCCGAACCGAACTTATACATCTCATTATAATATTGTTTTTGCAAAATACTGTCCGGAAGAGAAACAGACGACTGTGCCCAATAATGTTCCCAATAATCAAGATGCGCTTTATAGTCCTTTGCCAGGCCACGGAGCATAGCAGTCGACGTCTCTTCTTCTGCCTGTTCTCCGCTCAAGGAAGACGTGATGCTCCACGTTCCATACAGTGTATTTCCCTGCCGTTCCCATTTCACCACCACATCGTAAGAAAAATCTCCATATCCTTTCTGATGATACACCAATTCATTGTCTTTACGAATTACACTTCCCTGCTCATATCCCAGTCGTTGCAAATCCTGTCCCGAAACCGGACTTGCTTCGGCACTGCTACCCTCTTGCCTATATCGAGGAGCCACCAACACAGGCTCCAGCTCCGTAGTCAGATTTTTAAAAACAAACCACCCCACCGGTTCTGTAGCATGAACAAATGTTTGCATTTGAGTACCATTTGCCCAAGTAGCTTCACACAAAGCATTATCCAGATACAAACGTACTTGTACAGGCTTTCCAAGTTTCGTCAACGGAAACTCCAAAGCCGCTCCCGGTATTTTGGAAGGAGCAGGCATCCTGTCATAGGGTTCGTCGAATTTCTTCTGCACAGGCCGATAATCACCCTTACGGATATGTTCCTTGACCCATGCAAAGCGATAATTATTCCCCGACAGACTATCTGCCGGACGCAAATCCCACAAATCGGTACGGTCCAAGGAAAAGCGCAAGGCGGTATCTTTCTCCCATACCAATGCACCTACCGTGGCGTTTCCCAATGGAATGCCTTCATCCCAACTTTGTGCCAAAGCCGGAAAGACCAAATCATTACCTGATGCCGTAACGGGACAATAATCTGCCGGAGTGCTGCAACTCATCATTCCCGCCACCAAACCTAGTACAAATATCGTTTTCAATTTCATGTCATTCAGTATATCAAATTCAAGAATCTTTTGCAAACATACACAAATCAAATGAAAACAAAAGTCTCAACTCCAAACTTACTTTTAACAAATTCGGAACAAATGAAAAGAAAACATGTAGAAAATGGACAGCAACAAACATGCTTGGCAATCCGGAGCGGACTTCTAAGCTTTTTCTTACTTCACACTAAGGCTTTATCTGCCAACAACCAGTACGTCCCACTGTAGCAGGACGTATGTTCCATTGCAGCAGGACGTACGTTCCACTACAGTAGGACGTACATCCCATTGCAGCAGGACGAACTAACATGGCAATCAGAAAACGTTAGTCCGGCGGAGGAAAAGCTTTAATGTTACCGTTCCATCCTTCTGCCCTTATATAATAATGTATAGCTTATACACTCATAATGAGCACATTCCGTCATATCCGCTTTTTATAATTATCTTTTAGACAAGTACCGAATTCTCCAATTCATACCATTAACTTCTTTTACGTCTTTATTTCATTCATTGTAATTTTGTCATCAACAAAACAACCCTTCAGGAG
>ENA-OYAW01000111-OYAW01000111.1-human-gut-metagenome-genome-assembly--contig:-NODE-111-length-19474-cov-9.642773_pt1 | contig 19474 bp, 10 predicted proteins | sample MGYA00244521_ERZ652827 | MGnify/ENA primary metagenome ERZ652827 (study PRJEB26926, sample SAMN06164398) | human gut metagenome | biome: ENVO:00009003; feature: ENVO:2100002; material: ENVO:00002003... | reverse complement strand
GCTCGGAGATGTGTATAAGAGACAGATATACATTTTAATGTCAATACCTTTCTATAATTATCTCTCTAAAAATTTCACCTCAAAATTTTGATTTGACATACACTCTTATATCTGATACTATAATATAGCTTGCCGATATGGCTCAGTAGGTAGAGCGACGCACTCGTAATGCGTAGGCCACCGGTTCGATCCCGGTTATCGGCTTCATACATAAAAAACACCTCATTCAAAACTGAATGAGGTGTTTTTTTATTACAAAAATCCCCTTGACATTTATAAAAAATATATTAAAATTATCTCGTTGGTTTATTTTTAGTAAACAAAAAATCTATTATTAAACCTACAGTAAATATAACATAAAATGTATTAGAAAAGGAAGTAAACATGGATATCGGACATCGTATGAAGGAGCTTCGTATCCAGTACGGACTTACCCAGCAGGAGCTTGCTGACAGGGCTGAGCTGACGAAGGGATTTATCTCCCAGCTCGAGCGAAATCAGAATTCACCGTCAGTCGGCACCCTGCTTGATATCATCCAGTGCCTGGGTATGACGCCGGCGGAGTTTTTTACGGATTCGGAACCTGAGCAGATTGTATACAAGGCAAACGACTATTTCGAGAAAATTGACGAGGAAAAAAACAGCAAGGTGGAATGGATCATTCCAAACGCACAGACCCGCTCCATGGAGCCTGTCAGGCTCACTCTTCATCCGGGTGGCAGTTCTGAAATATATCTGCCTCAGGAGTGTGAGGAGTTTGGATATGTGATAAAGGGCACAGTGAAGCTTTGCTATGGTGGCAAGGTGCACACCGTAAAGGCCGGTGAGTCCTTTTATTTTAAAGCCGGCAAGAAGCATTTTATTGAAAATAAGTCTTCAAAGGATGCCATGCTCATATGGGTCAGCAATCCTCCAAGCTTCTGACGCTTCCCCTGCAGAAGCTCTTTTATGGGGCTGTAATTACTGCCGGCCACATTTTTAGTGTGTACAGCAGCAAATTATAAACATACAGTTCCTACCAATACTATAATTACATGAGAAAGGTTTACACCATGGGAAAGAAATTAATTGATTTTATCGATATCACAAAGTCATACAACGGCAATGTTGTACTCGACGATTTAAATCTATACATCAGGGAGAACGAGTTTCTGACGCTGCTTGGACCATCAGGCTGCGGAAAGACCACCACACTTCGCATGCTCGGTGGCTTTGAGACACCGGACAAGGGAAAAATCATGTTTGATTCAAAGGACATCACAAATGTGCCTGCAAACGAGAGAAATCTGAACACTGTTTTCCAGAAATACTCTCTTTTCCCTCATATGACAATAGCTGAAAACATCGCGTTTGGTCTTAAAATAAAGAAAAAAAGCAAGGCTTACATAGATGACAAAATAAAGTATGCATTAAAGCTCGTCAATCTCGACGGCTTTGAAAACCGCTCTGTGGATTCTCTTAGCGGAGGCCAGCAGCAGCGTATCGCTATTGCAAGAGCTATTGTAAACGAGCCTAAGGTACTGCTGTTAGACGAGCCGCTTGGCGCTCTCGACTTAAAGCTGCGCCAGAGCATGCAGTATGAGCTTATCCGCTTCAAAAATGAGCTCGGTATCACCTTCGTCTACGTCACACACGACCAGGAGGAGGCGCTTACCATGTCTGACACCATCGTAGTCATGAATCAGGGCTATATCCAGCAGATTGGCACACCAGAGGACATTTACAATGAGCCTGAAAATGCCTTTGTCGCTGATTTTATCGGGCACAGTAATATAATCGACGGTGTTATGATAAAGGATAAGCTTGTCGAGATACTCGGTGTAAAGATGCCTTGTGTGGACGAGGGCTTTGGTGAGAACACGCCTGTCGATATAGTCATCCGCCCGGAGGATGTGGAGCTGGTGCCTGCGGAGGACGGCTACATGCAGGGCGATGTCGTGTCAAATATCTTCAAGGGAGTGCACTATGAGCTTGAGGTAAAGGCAAACGGCTACGACTGGATGGTACACACCACCAAATATGTAGAGGTCGGCAGTCATGTGGGTATCAAGGTGATTCCATTTAATATCCAGGTAATGCACAAGCCTGAGTCCTCAGATGAAAAGGCGGTGGAGATAGATGTCTAAAATAAAGAAACAGCTGCTCGCAGGGCCGTACCTCATATGGATTATCGGATTTATCATACTTCCGCTTTTCATGATTGTGTACTATGCATTTAAAGGCTCTGACGGAGGCTTCACATTTGAATATGTGGCTGCAATAGCGCAGCACACCAATATCAAGGCACTGCTTTTATCCCTACGGCTTGGAGTAATATGCACCATAATATGCCTGGTGCTGTCCTATCCGCTTGCGATGATTTTAAACGGCTTAAAGATTAAAAACCAAAGCTTTGTGGTATTTGTTTTCATGCTTCCTATGTGGATGAACTTTATGCTTCGAATACTCGCATGGAAGCAGCTTTTGTCCAAAAACGGTGTCATCAACTCGATACTCACCACTCTCGGACTGCCGGGCTTCAACATCATGAATACCTCCGGAGCAGTCGTGCTTGGCATGGTCTATGACTTTCTGCCATTCATGCTGCTGCCTATATACAACTCCATGACCAGAATCAAAAACGACTGGATTGAGGCGGCTCTTGACCTCGGTGCAAACAAAGTCACAATACTTTTCAAGATTATACTGCCACTTACAATTTCCGGTGTCATAAGCGGAATCGTAATGGTTTTCGTGCCATCACTCACATCCTTTGCCATCTCACAGATACTCGGTGGCGGCAAGGTCCTGCTCATCGGAAATATCATAGAACAGGATTTCGTCCATGGCTCGCAGTGGGGCGCAGGAAGCGGTCTCTCACTCGTGCTCATGGTATTCGTATTAATCAGTATGGCACTCGTCAATCTGTTTGATAAGGAAGGAGACCAGAGCGCATTATGGTAAAAAAAATAGCATCAAGGGTATATATGGGACTGATTTTTTTGTTTCTGTATCTACCTATCGTTGTATTAATAGTACTCTCCTTCAACAACTCAAAATCCAAGGTTAAATGGGGAGGCTTCACGCTCGACTGGTACATAAAGTGCTTTCAGAGTGAGCGGATTATGTCGGCATTTTCTACAACACTGCAGATTACGCTGCTTGCAGCTGTGATTTCTACAATAATAGGAACTCTCGCAGCCATGGGTATAAGCGCCATGAAGAAACGTAACCAGACAATCTATCTGGGCGCTACAAACATCCCGATGCTCAATGCAGATATCGTGACCGGTATCTCAATGATGCTTTTGTTTGTAAAATTCATGAATCTGGGCTTTGTGACAGTGCTTATCGCACACATCACGTTCAATATCCCTTATGTGATACTCAATGTGCTTCCAAAGCTCAAGCAGACCAACAAATACACCTATGAGGCCGCACTTGACCTGGGCGCATCACCTCTATATGCATTTTTCAAGGTCACCTGGCCTGAAATAAGCCCCGGAGTGTTCTCCGGCTTTATGATGGCGGTCACAATGTCACTCGATGACTTCTCCATCACCTACTTTACAAAGGGTGCAGGAGTAAACACGCTCTCAACCATGCTCTACACAGAGCTGAAAAAGGGTGTAAAGCCGGAGCTGTATGCTCTGTCAACCATACTTTTCTTCACAGTGCTGTTGCTTTTGGTTGTGGTAAACATCAACTCAAACCAGATACCTGTCAGCGCATCAAAGAAGCCTGCAAGGGCTAAAAAGCTGCGCATCGTAAAGCGTAGTGTGAGCATCGCAATTGTCGCAGTACTCGTAATCGGCTGCTTTTCGGTATTTACGATAAGCGCCGGAGGCACGAACAATGACAATGCCATAACAGTGCTAAACTACGGTAAATACATCGATGAATCAGTAATCGACAGCTTCGAGCAGGAAACCGGAATCACCGTTAAATACGAGGAATATGAGGAGCCTGAGGAGATGTACACAAAGTACAAGTCCGGTGCCATCGATTACGATGTCATCTGCACCTCTGACTACATCATCGAGAAGCTCATAAGTGAGGGTGAGGTCAACAAGATAGACTACAGCTCAATGCCAAACTATCAAAATGTAAATCAGGATATAATCGACATGTCCGCATCCTTTGACCCGACACATGAGTATACTGTGCCTTATTTCTACGGCACACTCGGCATACTATACAATAAAAAGATGGCTGATGCATCAGACCTAAATACCTGGGACTGCCTGTGGAACGGCAAATACAAGGACAACATGGTTATGATTAATTCTGTCCGTGATGCCTTTACTCCCGCCCTTCGCACACTTGGCTACTCGATAAACGAGACAGACACAGCAAAGCTCGATGAAGCATTTGATATACTAAACAAACAAAGCAGTGATGTGCTCGCCTACTACGTGGATGAAACCTGTGATGAGATGGTTGCTGAAAATGCGGCAATCGCAGTGTGCTACTCCGGTGAGGCAGCTGCAGCCATGGCTGAAAACGATAACCTGGACTATATCGTGCCAAAGGAGGGCTCAAACCTCTGGATTGACTCATGGTTTATTCCAAAGACATGCAAGAATAAAGAGGGCGCACAGGAATTTTTGAACTATATCTGCAGTGATGAGCCGGCACAGCTCAACTTTGAATATGTATACTATGCATCACCTATCCAGTCTGTCATCGAAAACCAGGATGCAGAAACGAAGGAAAATGAGGCGATTAATCCTCCTTCCGATATGCTCAAAAACTGTGAAGTATACAGAGCTTTAAATGATGATGACGCAACACTTTACAACACACTGTGGCAGAGGCTCAAATCAGATTAAAAATGGATTGCGCAGCTGTATTTTGTATGATATCACAAAAATGAAGTCTAAAAATTGTACAAAAATACATATTGCAAACTTCAACAAACAATGATAGAGTAAAACCCACGAAGCGCCCTGCTTCGTGGGTTTTACTTTTCCACGAGATCCGATATTTTTATGCTCCGCAAGGAGATTCATGAAATACACGGAGTTTTTACATACTATAGAAACAGAAATAACCGCAAGACTTGACAATAATTTCAAGCTTACCATCCATCCTGTCAAAAAGAACAACGGGATGATCTACGACGGATTGGTGATTATCAATCCCAAATTCAATATAGCACCGACTATTTATCTCAATCCTTACTACCATTGGTATCTTGATGGTGTATCCATTGATTCTATTCTCGATGCAATTTTATCCACCTACAATGATTTCAAGCCAACTGAAGATTTTGACATAAGCTTCTGTGATGATTTTTCCAAGGTAAAGGAGAAAATAATTTTCCAGCTCATAAGCTACGACAAAAACCAAAAGCAGCTAAAGGACGTGCCCTATATCAAATATCTGGATTTTGCCATCATATTTGAAGTATATGTAGGAGCGCAACTGCCTGAATTTGGCACCATTACAGTCACAGATGCGCTTCTGTCACGCTGGGGCATAGATACAGAAACACTAATCCGCGCCTCAATGCAAAATACACCAAGGATACTTCCATGCTCAATAATCAACATGGCAGAGTTTCTTGCCAAAAAATGTCCGGGCTATGCCAATCAGATGCGCGCAGTCTGTGATTTTGACAGCCTGCCTATGTATATCCTTACAAACAGCAGGCAGACAAACGGCGCATCCGCCATACTCTACCCGGGTGTGCTAAGCTCGCTGGCAAAAAAGCTCGGCGGCAATATGCTGCTCATACCAAGCAGTATCCATGAATTTCTGGTAATGCCGCTGGATAGCGATATAGATGTCTGCAACCTAAGCGAATTCATCTGTGAGGTAAACTCTACAGAGGTACGCGACGAGGAAGTACTCGGCGAGAGGTACTACATATACGATAGTAAAACAGACACTGTCTACTGATAATCATATAACCCGATAACACAAAATACCGGATATCATATCATAGATATGTATCCGGTATTTTACTTTCTAAGAACATATTTGGAAATTCATGAAAATTATTGGCCTGTTATTTGCAGAACGATGTACTAGTTGCCAAGCAGCATGTCGTAAAGCTTCTCATACTCTTTCGCAGATGCCTTCCATGAGAAGTCATGCCTCATGGCGCGCTGCATCATCTCCTGCCATCTATCCTTATGGTTTTCAAACACATCAAGAGCATATTTGATGACATGCAGCATATCATGCGCATTATAATTGGCAAAGGAAAAGCCATCGCCCGTATTCTCGTACTCATTGTACGGCACTACAGTGTCCTTAAGACCACCGGTCTCCCTGACTATAGGCAGCGTACCATATCGCATAGACATGAGCTGGCTCAAGCCGCACGGCTCAAAAAGAGACGGCATGAGAAATGCGTCACAGCCTGCATATATCTCATGTGCATTTTCCTCTGAGTAACCGATATATACTCCAAGCTTCTGCGGATACCTGCCATGGAAATAATTAAACATCTCCTCGTACTGCTGCTCTCCTGTGCCCTGCACTATAAACTGTACATTCATGGTGGAAAGCATCTCCTCCATCACATATGCCACCAGATCAAAGCCCTTCTGCTTTGTCAGACGCGAAACTATTCCAATCAGCATGACATCCTTATCCACAGCCAGACCATACTTCTCCTGCAGCTGACGCTTATTAACGACCTTTCCACTCAATTCCCTTACAGAAAAATGCTTATCCAGATATGTATCCTTCATAGGATTAAAGACATCATAATCTATACCGTTTACAATGCCTCTCAAATGCCTGCGCCGCTCAAGCATCAGGCCATCCAGGCCCTCTCCGCCCTCAGGTGTACAGATTTCATCTGCATATGTCGGACTGACAGTCGTAATCTCATCTGCATATACTATGCCGCCCTTTAAATAATTAGCCTCACCATAGAACTCCAGCTCCCCTGAATTAAAAATATGCTCCGGAAGTCCTGTAACATCAGCCACCTCTTTAATCTTCCATCGCCCTTGAAACTTCATATTGTGAATGGTAAAGACTGTCTTGATACCGGCATAGAAATTGTCTGAGCCGTATACTGTCTTTAGAAAAACCGGCAAGAGTCCTGTCTGCCAGTCATTACAATGTATCACATCCGGGGCAAAATCTATAACCGGCAAAGCCTCAAGCACCGCCTTTGAAAAGAAAGCAAACTTCTCCACATCCTCGTATATATTGTTGTATGGCTTATCTCCTGCAAAGTAAAACTCATTGTCGACAAAATAATATGTCACACCATCATACTGCGATGTAAAAATCCCCACATACTGCCTGCGCCAGTTGAGATTGACATAAAAATGACAGACGAACTTAAGCTGTGGCAGTAATTTATCATCCATACATTTGTACTTCGGAAGTATAACTCTCACGTCATATCTGTCCTTGTCAAAATATTTCGGTAAAGATCCCACTACGTCAGCTAGTCCACCTGTCTTCATATAAGGTATTGCCTCTGATGCGGCCATTAATATTTTCATTTTGTCCATGCTGAAACCTCCCCCAGATTACAGTTATTTAAACAACGATTAATCTGATAAAAAATATAGTATACATCCTGAAACCAATAGAATGTATACTATATTATATCACGCGGGAGTACATTTTGCCTAGTAAATTTATCAAAACGTGGTTTTATTTGTCTATAATGACGATTTTTACATCCCTAGACGTATTTTGTCTGTAATCAGGGCAATAAACTCCGAATTGGTAGGCTTGCCCTTACCATAGTTTACAGTGTATCCAAACATGGAGTCTATCGTATCCATCCTGCCTCTGCTCCATGCCACCTCGATAGCATGCCTTATGGCTCTCTCCACCCTGCTTGAGGTAGTCTTGTACTTCTTTGCAATAGTGGGATACAAAAGCTTTGTGATAGAGCTAAGCATTTCCATATCCTCAACGCACATCACTATCGCAGTCCTAAGATACTGATATCCCTTTATATGAGCCGGAACACCTATCTCATGAATGATATCCGTCACCTGTGTCTCAAGGGATTTTTTCTCCATATATGTATCATCAAGTGGCTCAGTGTCACCGGATGCTCTCTTTACATACACAAGTACCACATCAGAACCGGCATTACCGTTTATCATGTTGTATGCTTCATCACTACTTCTTGCTGTTCCTAAAAACTCCATGCCCTTTAATAAACTCTGCATGTTTTTCTTTTCGTCTGCTACTGCGACATTTAAAGTGCTCATCAAACTCTCCTATGCCGCCAATTACTGTCATGTCAAAACAAATTGTATGCTTTTATGATAACACATTTTGTCGAATTTTGTCGAGAGCGTATTTTTTTTTAATTTTATGTAACCATTCAGCCCACGCATATTCGCAAAACTGCACGATACCCGTGCTTTCTCTATTCTTCAAACTGAGAGTTATACAGCTCTGCGTAAAATCCGTTCTTTGCAAGAAGCTCATCGTGTGTACCCTGCTCGATAATGTCTCCGTCCTTCATGACAAGAATCATATCGGCATTCTTGATAGTAGACAGCCTGTGGGCGATGACAAAGCTTGTTCTGCCCTTCATCAGATTGTCGAGTGCCTTCTGGATACGGATTTCTGTACGTGTATCGACAGAGGATGTGGCCTCATCAAGGATAAGGATTGGATTGTCTGCAAGAATGGCTCTTGCTATTGTCAAAAGCTGCTTTTGTCCCTGTGACACATTGGATGCATCCTCGTTGAGCTCCATATCGTAGCCACCCGGCAATGTCTGGATAAAGTGATGCGCATGTGCTGCCTTTGCTGCCGCGATGACCTCCTCATCTGTGGCATCCAGACGGCCGTAGCGGATATTTTCCATAATGGTGCCCTTAAAGAGCCATGTGTCCTGCAATACCATGCCGAATGCATCTCGCAGATCGGCTCTGTTGTAATCCCTGATATCATGTCCGTCTACAAGAATGGCACCTGAGCTTACATCATAAAATCTCATAAGAAGCTTGACCATGGTAGTCTTTCCCGCTCCTGTCGGTCCAACGATAGCAACCTGCTGTCCCGGCTTTACCTTTGCAGAAAAATCATTGATGATGATCTGGTCAGGATTATAACCAAAGTGTACATGCGAAAACTCTACACTTCCCTCGATATGGTCTGGCTTTACAGGATTTTCCACTGTTATATCCTCTTCCTCCTCATCGAGGAACTCAAATACACGCTCAGATGCAGCCGCCATCGACTGAAGCTGGTTTGCCACCTGTGCTATCTGCTGGATAGGCTGTGTGAAATTCTTCACATACTGTATAAATGCCTGGATATCACCGATTGTGATGACATTCTTTATGGCAAGTATACCTCCTGAGATGGCAACTCCCGCGTATCCTAAGTTTCCTACAAACTGCATGATAGGCATCATAAGTCCTGAGAGAAACTGCGATTTCCAAGCGGATTTGTAGAGCACATTGTTGGCCTCCTTAAAGGTCTTTACAGTCTCTGCCTCTTTATTATATGCCTTTATGACAAGGTGGCCTCCGTACACCTCCTCGACCTGTCCGTTTATGTGTCCCAGATACTCCTGCTGCTGTCTGAAGTATTTCTGTGAATGCTTTATGACAAACGAAATAAGTATCATCGAAACAGGCAGGATAACGAGTGAAATCAGCGTCATGAGCGGTGAAATAGACAGCATCATGACCAGTGTACCTACCAAAGTGGCAACAGATGTAATAATCTGTGTAATACTCTGGTTCAAGCTCTGTCCAAGTGTGTCCACATCGTTTGTGATACGCGAAAGTACCTCACCGTATGTCCTTGACTCGAAATACTTCATCGGCATACGGTTGATTTTGCTCGTGATGTCCTTACGCATCCTGTAGCAGGTCTTCTGCGTGATGCCTGTCATGATAAGTCCCTGGGCGAACATAAAGATGGCACTCACCACATATAAAGCCAGCGTAAACAAAAGAACCTTTGCAATATAATCAAAATCTATGCCGCCTGTTCCTGCAATCTTGTTCATGAGTCCCTCGGCAAGCGCAGTGGTGGCTTTACCCATGATCTTCGGTCCTGCAACGGAGAAGACAGTCGAAACTGCTGCAAATATCATAACTGCAATGATGGCAGCCCAGTATCTGCCGAGATACTTTATGAGCTTCTTTGTAGAACCCTTGAAATCCTTGGCCTTTTCTGTGACCATTCCGGGGCCATGTCCCATTGGCCCTCTTGGCCTCTTAGGAGGCATCTTAAACTGTTCGTTATTATTCTCACTCATCTTACATGCCCTCCTTTTTGTTATCATCAATTCCAAGTTCCCTGGCTGAAAGCTGTGACTGTGCAATCTGCATATATACATCGCAATTCTTAAGAAGCTCCTCGTGGGTGCCTTTTCCTACGATTTTACCGTCATCGAGCACGAGAATCTGGTCAGCATGAATAATCGTGCTGATACGCTGTGCCACGATAATAACGGAAGCACTCTCTGTAACCTCTGCTAAGGCTGCACGCAGACGCGCGTCAGTCTTCATATCGAGTGCTGAAAAGCTGTCATCAAACACATAAATATGAGGGTCCTTTGCGATAGCTCTTGCTATGGCAAGCCTCTGCTTCTGACCACCTGACACGTTTGAGCCGCCCTGTGCGATTGAGCTTTCATACCTGTCATTCTTTGTCTCGATAAACTCAGAAGCCTGTGCGATATCCGCAGCCTTTTTTATCTGCTCATCACTCGCGTCTGCTTTACCAAAGCGCAGGTTTGAGGCGATGGTTCCCGAAAAAAGAATACCCTTCTGCGGAACAAAGCCTATTGACTCGCGAAGCTCGCTTAGTGTGTAGTCTCTGATATCGTGTCCATCAAGCTCTATTGAGCCTCCAGTCACGTCATAGAAACGCGGAATCAGGTTTACAAGTGTAGACTTTCCACAGCCGGTACTTCCGATGATAGCTGTGGTTTTGCTCGGCTCCGCCACAAAATCAATGTCTGAAAGCACATCCTCCTTTGCTCCCGGATATCTGAAATCCACATGGTTGAAACGGATAACACCTCTGTGATCAGCCTCAGTAACAGGCTCTTTTGGATCATTTACAGTGCTGTTTGTCTTTATAACCTCATCGATACGCTCTGCCGCAACACCAGCTCTCGGAAGCATGATGGACATGGCTGAAAGCATGAGGAATGACATAACAATCATCATGGCATATGTAATAAACGCAGTCATGGTACCTACCTGCATAGAGCCATTGTCTATTCTGCCTGCTGCAACCCACACGATACCAAGTGTGATGCAGTACATGATCATGGACATCCCCGGCATCATAAAGGTCATGACACGGTTTGTAAACAGCTGTGTGCGTGTAAGCTCACGGTTAGCCTCATCAAACCTCTTTTCCTCCTCCTTCTCACGGCCGAAAGCCCTGATAACGGAAAGACCTGTAAGAATCTCACGAGAAACAAGGTTTACCTTGTCTACAAGACTCTGCATAATCTTGAACTTTGGCATCGCAATGCCAACCAGTGTGAAAATAAAAACCATGATGGCAGCAACCGCAATGGCAATCACCCACTCCATGCCGGATTTGGTCTGTGCCACCTTGATGATACCACCGATACCAACGATTGGCGCGTAAAGCACCATACGAAGCATCATAGTAGTAACCATCTGAATCTGCTGTATATCATTCGTGCTTCTAGTAATCAGTGATGCCGTAGAGAATTTGTTAATCTCGGCATTTGAAAAACCTACAACCTTTGAAAAGGTCTTCTCCCTCAAATCCCTGCCGACAGCGGCACCGACCTTTGAAGCCGCAAAACCTACAACACATGCTGCTATAAGCATAATAGCTGCAAAGGCTGCCATCTTGGCGCCTGCCTTCCACAGATAAGCAACCTGATTGGCATCCACGTCGATTCCTGCATTCTCATCACACTTTGTCGCAAAAGTTACACCCATGGACTTTAAAGTAGCTGAACCCACCGCATCGATTTTTTCCTGCACCTTGCTTCTTATCTGCTTTATCATGTTATCATCGAGCGCTACTCCCTGCGGGATAGCCGATGCATCCACATCCATCTGCTCACCCGACTGAAAAGCCTGATATGCCATGACAAGAGGAACCAAAAGCTCCTCATCCAGCTTATCAAGTGTGTCCGAATCAGCTGTCAGCTTGTATTTTGCCACACTGTCATCAGATTTTGAAGCATCCTCTGCCTCATAACAGTCCGTAAATTTTTCTTTCTCGTCAGACAGCATAAATGTCTGTGCCATCTGATAATCCTCCGATGTAATCTCCTTTGGCAGGATATGCTCAATGCCATGATCCTGGATACCCACATCAATGATGTCAGATGTGTACGCAGGCAAAGCCAGATCACAATAAGCCTGAGCAATGAGAAAAACAAAAATTAATATGATCCATCGCCAGTATGGAATCAGGTTTTTGAAAATTTTACTCATAAACGTTTCCTTTCTTTCCGGTTAATTTATCCCCCATCCACGAATGCAAAAAAATATCCGCAATCGTGCGCATACTATTTATTTTATCAATAAGCGTGGATAATTCAATAAAGAAAGTATAAAGAAACAGTAAAAAAACAGAGACTATATAAATGGTTTATATAAGTCTCTGTTTGATAAATTGTGCTTAATCGAAAAGTATGTGATAGCTAGAAGCCTTTGAAAACTAATCCAAATCTGCAAGACCTACACGCTGTATCTGGAAGGTCTTGTATGCCTTTGCTGTTGTAGTTTCTTTATCACCACCGCTCACCTGTGACTGGTAAATCTTACTATATCCTACGGCATAAATCTTTATAGAATTAGCTCCCTCCGTTAAAACACTCAATGGTACCTTTACCTTATATGTCTTGTTATTTTCAAAGAAGTCCCTTGGATCCTTATTTAATTGACTGTTTTCTTTACTGTTATTTATCTGTTCATTTTCTGTTCCATCATTATTCAGTGTATAGATATCCCAGTCCACCTTCTTTAAGTAAATCTTATCATTTCCGGTGCCAATCGTTTCATCTTTTGGATTTTTTTGCGGATCCTCGATATAAAAGTCCAAATAAACAACAGTTTTTTCATCAATCTGATTTCGCACAAGGTTTGAATCCTTTACCGTAAAATAAACATCCTGCGTACTGTCTGCACCATCTAGTCTGGCATCCGCTTTATTAGCTGCTTCTTCTTCAATGGCATCATCAATAGTTGCATATAATGTAGTTATGTCATTTGAATCAGTATCTGCATTCTCTTTAAGATAAATTGACGGCTCATGAACTGATGCACTATATGCAGCAATCATAGTGTTTATATAAAGTTTCAATTCATCATCATTATTTGAGAAATCGGAATGTCCTACACCTGAGTATGTTACATTTCCCATTGTGTAAATATAATAATTATTTCTTACATCCTTTGGAGACTGCTCATAAATTCCATGGTTTGACAAGGTATACCATACAACAATATCACTCTCACCATCACCATCAGCATCCTGATTCATATCCAGCTGGTAGTACTGCTTATGAGTGGTAGCTATATTTATTTCGTCAGCAATCTTAAAAGGATATGTGGTAATCTGTCCTGAATTAACCTTGACTGCCTTATTAGTCTTAGCTTCAACATCATTACCATCTAGCCCTGAATACAGCCTGTACTCGCCATGATCGTTACCATTATCTTTCCACTGATACTGATTTAAATCTGCATAAGTAAATCCCTGATTCTGTCTGACAATAACTGAATTATCAGATTTTGGCTCATATGCAATATCAGTATTATTCTTTTTGGCAGTCTGTACAGCTTTATCAAAATCCTCATCAGTACTCTTTAATGTATTGCCCTTCTTTAAATACTCATTTGACAGGATTCCATACCTGTCCAGTCCGACAGTATCACGAATTATAGAGTTAAACTTATATCCCCAGACATTATTATATTTATTATCATTTTTATTATTACAAAATGACGTTGTATCATGAGCAAACAATACCGGTTTTCCTGACTGGATATATGCTTTTATTTTATCGAGATGATTATTTGTATTATCAATATCATAACAATCACCAAATCCAATCACAAGCATATCGTATGTCTGCAGCTTATCACATACCTCATCCATTTTAGGTACGTTGTCATAACGAACTGTTTCTATATCCAGGTCAAAATCCTTCACTTGACTAAGTAATTTATGAAACTTTGTATTGCTATCATTCTTCTGCGCCTGCATATCAAAATTTCCCCTAAAGCCCTCATTATGCTCCAACTTTGAATTAATCTGAAGAATCTTGACTTTTGTAGGACTGCCTTTTGAATTTTTGACATACACATATCCGGATTTCTGATCATATCTGTAGCTATTTGTAGCCTGACTTACACGAAGCTGCCAAGGCATAACTCCTACATAGCCATTCGGCAAATCATAGACCAGTTTATAATTATAATTGCCTGCATTCAGACTATACATATATTTACCATTATCACCCATTACCGGATTCACAATAGTGCCATCACAATATATTTTTATCTTATTTGCATCTATTCCTTCATTGGTTGTCGAAAACTTACCATCGGAATTTGAATCCAAAAACAGCTGTGCATTAAAACTTGCTTTGGAATCAGCACCGCCTGCATTGTTTATTGAAAATTCCAATGTGATCTGATTATTACTAATCTCAACATAATCTGTATCTTTTACTTTTTCCTGCTCCTTGAGTAATATTTCAGGTTTTTCAGTAGTCAGGTAGGTAACAAGCACCGCTGGCTCATTTGACTTATTTTTTAAGTTTCCATTGTTGTCCACTTTAAGAACATTGTCTTTATCTTTTGCATATTTTAAAAAATTAAAAACATTTGAACAGTTATCAATGTAATCCTCATTAATTCCACTTTCATACTTGCTATCATTGCTGAAAAAGCCATCTGAAAAGACGACAGGAAATCCCGCCTTTATATAATCCTCCAATTCTGAAACCTTCTGCTTAGTAATATCATTGCCTGAACCTCTGTATGTGTTTGGAGCAGTTAAATAATCAGCATTATTTCCATTTCCTCTTAATGTAAGCTGAGTATTAAGCGCCTCTCCATCATTTATATAATCAGTATCCAGCAATCCCGCATGACCATTCTTGAGCATATCATATCCCCAATAATTTACCACATCTTTCGGATTTATAACAACAATGTCACCAACATTTGAGTATTTAAGCCCATCCATTTTCCAATCATTATATACTGTATGACCATCTCTATAATTCAGATTATCGGCTACAAGTCCCATATATATCATATCATAATTATTGAGATCCTCTATTCTGCCAATAAATTCTGCACTTGTAACCCTTGTTATTGTAACCTTTTTTTGCTCCGGACACCTTGTTCCAAGCCACTTTTTTAGCTTATCATAATTTAAAGCGTCAGACTCATTTTTTACAGTTCCGGGCTCTATATCCAGTATGTTCAGACTATCTGTCGGATTTATAATGTCTCTTTTATCGGCATACGATATGATATAGCTTAAAACTATCGCCTTTGAAATCTCCTTGTCATAGTATGCATACTCGTCCTTTCCAAGAGTATCATTTTCTTTTTTCCTGCTTGTATTCTCTGAGTTGATATACTCTGCTATCTCGTCAAAATTCTCATTTTTAGCTGCTTCGACAAATTGAGTTTCATCTTCATTTGCAATAAATGCAGAAGCAAAATCATCTCTTAAAACAAATGGCACATCCGTACTAGGATTATAGTTTCGTGGAATGACATATTCGTTGCCAATTACAAAACCTTTTGTATGGGTTTTACTGTCAACTTTATAATACTTTATGTCATTATTCCAATTAATAAAATTATCAGCTGAGTCCTTAGTAAAATTCAGCGAGCTGAAATTGTTACAGCTCAAAAGACCTGCAAGCTTTTTAATATTACTTGAGTAGTCTGCACTTGAAGCAGGCCACACAATACCATTATCCACTATAACAGGCATCATTATACCACTCTGGTGCACACGCTGGACTATCTGCTTTACCTTGTCCCATGAAATGTCATTATCAGGTTTATATGTTGCAGCATCGTTTACTAAATCATTTGAAAGGACGGACTTTGAGCCGGAAAGATAGAGTAAATCAATTGTTGATACATCTATCTGCTCAAGCTCCTTGGGTGTGACTGTTTTTACCTTGAAGGTCATATTGGCAGTCTTATCATCATCGCCTGTCTTGCCCTCCTGATTGAACACACCTGTTCTGAACCAGTTATTGTTCTTGAAACCACCCTTATAATATATGTGTGTGGTATTTACAGGATAATCAAGCGAGCCGTTTTTATCAGCCACCATGATATAATCACCATTTCCCTCACCCACATAGGTGTATGTCTGGCTGTCCTTAACTATATCAAAATATCCGTCTGTATCAGTGAGGATTACCCTGCCTGTGTTACCATCATTATTCTCTGTAGCAGAATCAGCTATTGAAGCATCATCTGAAATATCATCTGCGCCGGTCTTACCTGCCGGCTGATTGTCCGGTGTGCCATCATCTATCTTCTCGTATGGATTCTGTGAGTCAAGCACTGCTCCATACTCGCCGGTCTCATCGTAATTAAACTCAATAGGTACCTTAGTGTCCACCTCGTAGTAGGTCTCGTCATCAATGATTTTATCTGCAGGCACATACTCCATCTCAACCGTACAGTATGTATACTTCTCATAATCCGGCTTACTGCCATCAGGCAGACCAGCCATCCGGTCAGCCCTGGCAACAAATTCATATGGTGAGGTAGTATCTGAATTGTCAGTCCTATAAATATATGCCTTTGGGTCATATTTTGCGATGGTTTGCATGCTCTCATCGGAAACGATTGCATATGAACTCTTTATAGCATAGACTACATGCTTCTCAACTGTATCGTCAGCTGTGCCTGTATCTGGCGTATTATCTGTACTGCTGTCTGTATTTCCATCAGCTTTCTGTGAATTATCAGACGGTACCAGATACTGGGTATTTGTCATGCCATCCGGCAATTTGACTGCAGTAAAAGCAACACTGTAGTAGCCTCTTTTTCCGGGTGCCTTAATTTGATTGCCATTTTCAGTCTCTGTATTTGAGCCATCTTCTGTCTCATCCTCGCCCTGCATGAAAACATAATGGTCAACATTTTGTCTGTAATGACCTGTAGGCAGTCCCTCTTCATTTACAGCAAGCTGGTAATCGGTATTGAACTTATAATCTCCCTCCGCCTGCTCTGTCATCTTATAACCGGTGGTACCCTTGTTTATTCTGTCCATATCTACAAGGGCAAGCTCTGTCCAGTCATCGCCCTGACTGACATAGCTCTCCTCATACGGCTCATAGTAAAGAGGCTTTGTGTTATCCTTTTTCTCGGTAGTAATAGGTGCAAGCTTTGTTTTCAGACCTTCCATATAGGCAGACCTGTTTTTTACACCGGCACCATCTTTGTCAGACATCTTTGACAGTGTACCAAACCAATCGTCAGGCTCCTGACCGTCGATCAGATAGCCAATGGATGCCATTTTCTTGTCAGGCACCACCTCCACTATATTGAAGGGCTTGTCCTTGCCATGTGAGCTGACTATATCAGATATTCCATTGAATGCTACATTTGCATCGACCTTTGTTAGGCTGTCATTCAGCACAAAAGCTGCCACAACGAGACATCCTGTAAGTGTGAGTGATATTGGAACCACTATTTTTTTTCTTAATTTGCTCATTGCGATTGCTCCTTTTAGTTATGTGGCCTACATCTTAATGTAATAATATTTGATCCTATAGATGGATCTGATTTCAAAGTAACCCAAATCAATACATCATACTCTTTATTATATAAATTCAATCCAGACGTAAAAGCAATTGTCTGGTTAAAATCTCCCTTCCAGTGCGTAGTCTTATCAATATGATAACTAAGATAATTACCACCACCATAATTTCCTTTTTCTTCACTATTGTTATCTAAAATATCATCATTATTTATTTTAGTTTTCACTCCATCAATGTACTGATAGGTTTCTATATGCCATTCAAAATCGTCAGGATCGTATCCTATTCCGCTATTTTTAACATTTTCTGGTTCGAGCCATGTTTTCAATGTTGCCCCTGGCACCAGCACATTTTGCATTTCTTGATTAGTCAGCCAATTACGTGTATCAACCACATTTATCGTTACAGATGTATATTTGGAAGTATCTTCTTTTGAAGTCACCTTAACTATAAACTGCTTTGATGTTTCATTTTCTCCGATAGATAATTTTGCTGCATTTCCAGAAGAATTAAACGTTGTTCCATTCCAATCAGCGGCCCTGCCGGTGTATGACCATGTAACATCCTGGCTTGGATTATTTCCACCCAATATTTTAGATGTAAATTCAAGGACATTACTATTATCCTTTCTGACATATGAAATGCTCTGACCAGAGACATCTCTGCCACCATAATATATATGTACAGAAATCGGCTCTGCCGGTGCCACATACTCCACATCTGCCCCAGTCGGTACCTTATTGCGCATAGTGAAGTTCTGCTTTGAAGTATACTTCTTGTCTCCTGCCTTAAAGTCCACGACAATTCCGACAGAATTCTTGCTTTCTGCCTCGCTTAAATCAGGTGTAAAGCCTGTGACATTTTCTGCCATAAGAGATTCCTTGCCCTGACCATCCGCCTTCACCGCACCTGTTGCAGGATCCAGTGTATCCTTTCGCAGATAGATTTTGTGCTCTGACGGTCTGTATATGATATTGTATGTACAATCCTTGTTGTAGATAATCAGCTTGCTGTCGGATGATGTTTCCTCAGATGACGCTTCTTCTGCCTGTCCCTCTTCCGCTGATGCAGTTGCAATATAACCGGCCTCAGGGGCTGCTGATGCCACCTCCACCGGCGCTGCCACTGTAGCAGGCTCATACTTGACACCCTTTTGCGCATCAATTATCAGGTCTCCTATCTGATTCATCGTAAGCTGTGCCTCATACTGTAAATCTACATCCTTTGAAGCGTACTTATACTGCTTCGTGCTCGTACCGATAAAGCCTGCAACAGCCAGACCCAGTATTCCCATTATCGCCATGACAATGACAAGCTCAACAAGTGTAAAGCCACTGTTTTTCCTATTATTTGATTTGTTCATGCGCCTTAAAAGTTTCATGGTTCATCTTCCTCTCCGATTTCATCATACAACCTTATAACAGCCTTGCGTCAAAATAAAATATTCATCATTAAACTATGTAAATTACTCACATACCACCTTGCCGGTCTCCTTGTATATCGTGATAACCTTTTCGGTGCTGTTTTTTTGAATCCAGATACGGCTGCAGTACTTACCATTGGCATCAGGCTTTTGTGCACCTGAGCTTCTGTCAAACTGAAGCACTATACTGCCTGAACTGTTCAATTGTGTCTTATCACTATAATCATCCTTCATGGAATAATATACATCAATCCTGCTCTTTCCGATTTTGCTTGGATCAGATACCACGCCATTTATAGTCGTCTTATAATAGTAGGCACCATCTGATGCATCCTTGTATATTTCAAGAACTGCGC
>ENA-OYAW01000094-OYAW01000094.1-human-gut-metagenome-genome-assembly--contig:-NODE-94-length-21497-cov-11.078724_pt1 | contig 21497 bp, 34 predicted proteins | sample MGYA00244521_ERZ652827 | MGnify/ENA primary metagenome ERZ652827 (study PRJEB26926, sample SAMN06164398) | human gut metagenome | biome: ENVO:00009003; feature: ENVO:2100002; material: ENVO:00002003... | reverse complement strand
ACAAGCACTCTAATTTTGTAAATTTGTTTTCTCGCATATAATGTTTGATTTGTTTTGATGAAAATCTGAACTCGATTTCATCTGTATCAAAAATATATTTCGTCATCATTCCTCACTTTCTAATAAATCAGGGTTTTCGTGAACGTTACCGATGACCTTAGCCTTTAGTTCAGGTTGTGAAAACATATCCAAAATATCACCGTTTGATTTAAGACATCCGAACGCCGCACAATTATCCCGCCAGATGATTTGATAATTTTCACAAATATCTCCATCGCCGCGGCATAATGACCAGCGAACAATATCGTCCTCATAAATAAGCTTGCCGTTTTTATCCTTTAATCCGGTACATCTCATTTTTACAATATTAGGATTTCTTAAGAGATTATACAAAAGCCCGAAATGTCGCGTATCGGTTAATCTGTTAAATGCTGACTGCATATAGCATTGCCAATACAACATAACCTTGCCTTCGGTATCGTAAAATCTTGGAAAAAAATCTCTATCGTTCATTTTTCCTCACTTTCGCCGATAGGGGAGGCGCAACATTCAAATAAATCACCCAGGCGTTTTGCTAACTTCCGGTACATTGGCCGTCCTAAATCTGTAGAAACCTCTTTTGAATTTGTGTGGAAATCGTTAAACCCCCACAAGTAAAACAAGCATTCTAATCTGGTAAAATTATTTTCTTTGATATAGTGCTCAATTTGTCCCGGTGAAAATCTGTTTTCTATTTCTTCGTCATCAAAAATGTATTTCATCATTCCTCACTTTCGCCGTTTAGGGCTTCGTCAATAGCCCGAACCATTACATAAATATCTCCTCTGTCTAGAACACAATCAGGATCTAACATTAAACTTTTAAGATTTTTCAGGGTGGTTTTAAGCCGGTTGTTTTCTGCTTGTAGATGTTGTAGATCTGGTTTTGCAACATTATTTGCAACATCTTGCTCGGTTTGAAATATATTATTAACGTTTTCTATACTTTTGCCGATATAATCCCAATTATCAAACTGATAACTATAATTTATAACGCAACCGCCACTATCTAGCAAACACCACCAACGATATTGTGTAATTTCACTTAACACGACACGGCGACTTCCTGTTTTAGGGTGTGCGAACACATCGCCGACTTCTGGTTTCTCTGCACTCATTTTGTTAATTCCCTATAAAAAATGTTATCCATTTTTTTCACTTACTTAACCCGACCAGAATGGATAAACTGCGCGGACGTGCTTATTCGCTACACCCTTTTGCAAGCACGAACTAAAGGGGAATTTTTCACCCGAGCCAGCAAAGCAACCGCCTAATCATTTCAGCACCTCGTTTATTCTGGTCAAAAGTTTTTTTAGATAGGTACATTTCCGTTCAGGCTCTTTGCTTTGTGAGATCATTTTTGTAAATTCTACACTTCGCAGTTGTGATTTTACTTCAGGTAGGCACTCTTTCAGTAGAGCGCGCAGGTTCTCAAATTCCTTTTCTCGTTCAAGATATTGTCTAAATAAAGATTTAAACATTGTTACATTCCCCTCAAGTGCTTTTGTTTTTTCCCAGCATTTATCGGAAACGTATTTTACGCCGTTAGCGGTTTTTCTTAAAGATTCAAACTCTTCATAATCTGGAACGGGAGCGAGGATTTGTTTCACGTCGTTGTCTGTGGTGTAATCCATCGTTATTTCTTGAGGTTTTCCTTTTATAAAATAAGCTCCATGGGCATAATCAATACAAATTTCTCCGCTTGTTAGCTTAATGTAATAAAACTTGTTCCAGTCAAGCTTTCCGGCTTTCCAGTCCTCGGTTAATTCTTCAGGTGTTTTAGTCATCGTCTTATTCCTTAATCTTATTGAGTGCGACTGTTAAAAACATCAGCATTCCGGCATCAATTAAATCCGGTTCGTTTATAACCGATTGTATGGCATTGGTTGCGGTTTTGAGTTTTGCTTTAAACTCTGTGATTTTGCCCGAATAATAAGCGTTCTCTTTGCCGACCAATCTCCGGTTGGCACGAAGCAGGCGTTTGTTTTCTTCTTTTAAACCATAAATACGCCCTTGCAGTTCGTTATTTTTCCGTAATTCTTCTGCGTAAAATTCACTGTTTTTTTGCTCGTTCCTTTTAAGGGCGGAAATTTCTACCTCAAGTTGCTCAATCCGTATGCTTTGCTGGTGGCATATATCCTGCCACTGAAAGAACTTTTTGAGATAGAGTGCTTTGTAGTCAGTCTTTGTGGTGTCCATCTTTCCAAGTCCTTTTGCGGTTGATAGCCATTTTGGTTTTGACAAGCGTTTGGATTTCCGGGTAGCGTAACAGATTGACGGCGGCAATGACAACGTCTGCCAGCTCTCCCTTTATTTTTTCAAGGTCAGACTGCAAGCGGGTCGCAATCAGCGTGTCTATTGCTGCGCTGTATTCGCCGATTTCCTCGCCGAGCTTTAGCTCTTGGTCTTTTGCGGTAAACTCCGGGAATGTCCGCGTGTGCCACTCCTGAATATCTTTGATTAACTCAATCATTACGAGCCTCCAGCTTTGCGGCGATGTAGTCGTTGATTTCGTTTGCCAAGAGGTAATTCTCCAAAACGAGGTTGCGTTCGGCGAGGCAGTACAGCCGTACAATCATAATCGCGCCGATAACGCCCAGGATAAAATTAGCAAGGTGGGGCAGAATATGTAGAACTTTGAGGATGGTGCGTCTGCCCCGAAGATTAATTTTCATAGATGACCTCCGCATATTTGATAAATTGTTGCAATACATTTCGCTCGCTTAATACCTCAACCGCAAATTTCGGGTCTTCCTTAATGTCGCGGAGAAAATCGCGTACCGTTTCACCGTCCTGATAAAAAACAATATTGTCGCGGATAGCTTCCATAAGGTCGTATCCGGCCTTGCGAATACGCTTTTCATGCTCGGCTTCCGCCTCGGCTTTCATTTTGTCGGCGAACATCTTGGCATATATAACAGCGGTGTTAGCCGGGTCTTTCCAGATATTTGTCATACTTTCGGGTACTCCTTTTTAATCAGCTCATCAATGTCGGTTGCAGGATTGAGGGCTACCTTTTCGAGCATTTTGCGGATAACCGGCCGGCGTTTCAGCAGCACCTCGGCGGCAATCTGGCGGTATTCCGTGGCGCACTCGGCGCAGCAGAAAACCTTTTGCGCGTGGTTGGTCTTAAACTCCTCAAGGCACACCGGGCAGGTGCGGGTGTACAACGGAGCGTCGATGCCCCGGTGGCGGGGCTGATTGCGGCGGTTGCCTTCTTTCTTGCACTCTGGAGAGCAATAGCAAACGTTCCGGTAGTTATTGGGCGTAAATTCCTTGCCGCAGATTTTGCATTTATAAATCATTTGTTTCCTCTAAAAACAGGGTTACTTCGTCTTTGCCTTTTGCTGATGTCAGCGCAATTTCCGTTACATATTGCGGGGAATCGTCTTTGATTATTTTGTGTTCAACAAGACAGTCTTCTATCATCTTCGCCATAAAAGAGCAGTTGGAGCAGTCAAGCGGCTTCTGTTTGAATGAGAATTCAAAGCGGAGCTTACAGCTTTTGACCGGCTTTAGGCGTGATATGCAGGTGATAAGCGTCCAGCGCATCATATCCTTGTATTTTGCCCGTATGCGCCAATGGACACCTGCATAAATTGCATTAGTGGATACTTTGTAGGGCAGGGGGATGGTTACGGACTGTATCATCTTAACCCCCGCATATAATCTTCAGTGTAACCGCGGCGTTCCAAATACTGGGCGGGTAGCTGGCTCGGAGCGAATTCTCCGGCGGTCTTTTCCTGCCAGAAGAATATAACTTTAGTCATATACTGACAGAACTCGCCGATACTTAATTTTGTGGTGGTCTTGACGCCGAACAGTTTTTTGTTTATCTCGTGTATCAGCTCGCCGGTGTAGGGGATTTTGTGTTCGCCGTAAGTCAGCCCCGCCTCGTCAAGAAAATCCGCAATTTCGCCGCAAATCAACCAGTAATAGCTGTTCTGTTCTTTAGAGCGGAGGTGTCTGTGCGCTTTAACTTCGGCATCGACTTTTTTACCGTTAGCCAGTAAAAGCGTCGCCTGTTCCCGCAGGCATTTAAAAACATAGTCAAGTTGTTCGGTAGATGCGATATACATCAGTAGATTACTCCGTCGTTAAGGTTCAGACGCTCGTTTATCATCCGGGTCAGGGTGGCGTGTTCGTCCATCATATCGGCTTCAAACAGGTTGACGCAGAGACTGTTGAGCTTATCCATCGTTGACTTCGGTTTGGTGGAAAGGTTGGTTATCCCGTTAAGGTATTCAACCGATGATTCAAACTGGCGTTTTAGGATTTCCTTGCCGGTTTGAACGGGCGGAAGTTCCTTTTTGCCTTCATTTAGAGCTTTGTTTATCGCCTTGGTCTGGGCGGCCTTTTCTTTGGCGGCGTCTTTTTCAAAATCCGGCTTTTCGGGCTTTTGTTTGAAATCGTCGGCCTCCTCCTCCGAATAAACGTCTCCGGCAATGCCCAGCAGTTTTAATATGACGCGGTCTTTGGCGCGTTTTTCGGCCATAGCCCAGCGATAATTCTTTGAGGTGGCAGTTAAATTTCCTTTAGACGCTTCGCCTATCGCCCAAGCGGAAAAATCTCCTTTTTTGCCGTTGACATAAAGAGCGATTTCGTCTTGTTCCAAGTTAAATATTTCCGGCTTGTCAAAAACAATGCCAGCTTTTTGTGCAACCCGTTCCAAAAACTTGTGATATACAATCCAGGCGATTGGCGTGTCAACGCCGTTTATCTTTCGTTCCAGCTGCCAGCAGCCAGCGGTAATGTCTTTATCTTCGAACCCCAAGTCTTTGAAAGCCTTGACAATATGGTCTTCTAATTTCCTTGCCGTCATTTGATTGCCTCGTTTAGTTGTTGTTCCTTGAGTTTGTAAAAGTCTTCTCTGGTTAATCCCTGCTCAATCAGGTATTGTTTGAAATCCTTGTTCTTCATCTCCTTTAGATATTTTCTGCGCACAGGGGAGATAATAAAGCGTTCCTTGCGGTCGTGTACCCTCTGGTGGCATTTGGCGCACAGCGGCAGAAGATTGTTGACATCCCAACGCAAGAGCTTGTTTGCCCGCGGGATAATGTGGTGGATGTGTTCAGCAGAAGCTCCGCAACAGGCGCAGCGCTTGTTATGTCCCAATTGGGGATACAGGCGGTCAAGTTTGTCTTCGTATTTTTTTGTTTTGAAGAAAAAATCCAACATTGTGTTATCCGAAAATTAAGGTTAAAACTAAAACTACTGCCAGAGAAATGCAGGTTGTTTCCAAGCCGGCATTTTTATTTACCAACCGCAGGTTTTCGTCCCGCAGGGCTTTGATTTCGGCAAGTTGGTTGTTGCAGAGGTTGTTCCAGCCGTTTTGGAAAATATCAATATGCTGTTTCAATATCTATTCTCCTTTTGTTTTCCATTTTTTTTCTTAATTCCTGTTCAAGTTCAAATTTTTCATGACAATCTTTTTTATATTGTGCTGATAGGAAGTAGCTATCATTACTCAACGCTGAAAGTTGCATGCGATTTTTTACTTGTAATAAATCCATTTGAATGTCTGCTATAGTTCTCATCGTGCCTCGGTATGATTGTTCTTTGGTTGTTCTACAGTAATTGTATAACGTATTAAGTTATATGTCAAGAGGAAAAATAACTAAATAAGTTATATTTTTTTATAAAAAATAGCACCTTCTAGAAAGGTGCTGCTGTTTGTCAGTTGGGATAGCTAGATTCAGACTGGTTTTACCTCCGAATACACCGCCTAGGCGGACGTTCGCCATCTTTATTTTATGATATAATATTTTTTATTTAATGGGCTTGTAAAAATCCCAAAATAAGACGCTGGGCTAATCTACAAAGATTAAACCTGCGATAATGACGCAGTCCCAGCGGTTATTTATTATATAACATAGAATTTCTTAAAAATCAACTAATTTTAAAAGCAATAAAAAATATTATTCTTTAATCCACTTATGGAGTTTTTGTTTTACTAGATATTCGGTCAGTTCTTCCCAATAATAAAAATATACGATGGTTATCCCATATTTTTCGCACTTCTTATATTTGCGCCAATCGCGTATTTTGCTTAATTCCAAAGCTTTTTCGCCGCCGAAGTAGTCAATTGGAGTAAAATGTTGTTCACCTTGATACTCGCATGCAAGCTTTAACTCTTCAATATAAATGTCAAAACGCTGCGTTCCCATACCTTGCGGGCTTGCTTGGCGTTGAACCGTGTATTCAGGAAAGACGCCTTGGATTAAGGTAAATAGCTTATATTCGTTTTTCCAGCGTTCTTCTTTGACTTCGGGTGTTGGAGAAATTTCAGGAATGGGAGGAGATGGTGGGGAACAAAGCTTTTTGTAATATTCTTCACAATATTTAATATAGCTGTACAAGGGGAAAAAGAGCATAAAATAACAAAAAGTAGTTGCTGTCATTATGATAATATCAATATGATATGTGTACCAACTGATATATGCACCGATAATGATGTATAAAATGTAAATAAAGCTTTTCCAGCTATAGATGATGATTTTGTATAGAAGGAAGAGGCATATTGTAGTCAATAAAATATTTAAGACGACTGATAGAAGCATGTCGTAAGTTAAATGATGCCTTTTTAAAGTAGGATAAAATAGAAGATACAGTATTATTGCATCTTCCATAAAACCTAAAATTTTTATAGGTAATTTGGAAAAAGGCGCAATATTCTTTGAAGATGGCGGGGTTTTGTGTAAAATGTGGAAACTTATACCAATGGCGAAGAAACCTAACCAACCTTCAGCCTTTTGATAGCAAACAATTCCAAAATACATTATAGCAACAGCGCTCCAAAATAAAATATCTCGGTAAATTGTTGTGCTTAAAGTTTCGACTTTGGGGGACTCAGCTTTTGTTCCAATGAACAACCTAAAAAATGTTAAAAGACCTATAATAATTAATACCGTCATCCTTTATTTCCAGCTGTTAAATAAGTTCTTACACATAACATAGTATATATATTTTTGGCTAAATCGCTTTTTTTTGATAAAGGTTTATTACCATTGCTCTTAATTGTCCTTTGCGGTCTGTTGTATCAGCTTTGGTAGCACTTAAACATATTTCTGCCATCTTTACCCCTACGTCTTTAATTTTGTTTTTGTCTTCAGGTATACATTCCACAAAAACGTCAAAGGCGGTTGAGATTATTTCCATGAACTTATCTTCAGTTATAATAACAGTATTATCTGGGATGGGCCTATAATTGCTATTAGGAAACGGTTCGGCAGTACCGATAATATCATTTGGATTAACATTAAGCACTTTTGCAAAGCGTTCAATCCATTGAAAAGTTAAATTACATATTCCTTTTTCCAGTCTGCCGATGTGTTGTGGGGTGGTGTTTGTTAAATCAGCCAGCTCGTATTGGCTCATATTTTTAGCTTTGCGAATTTTTCGTAAATTATTTTCCATATTAAACCTCCGTTTTGAAGATTATAACGTTTAAAGATATAAAATTAAATAACCAACAAAGTTATATTTTAACTTGACATATAACTTATTCAGTTATATTTTCTAAATCGGAGGTTTAACATGACTTTAACAGATTTTTTAAACAACCACAATATGTCGCAAGCAGAATTTGCGAAAAACATCAATGAAACTCCGATGAATGTTAGCCGGTGGGTGCGTGGAACAATTCCTTCAGCTGAAACTATGGCAAAGATTGTCGCTTACACTAAAGGCGAGGTAACGGCGAATGACTTTTACGGGATTGAGGAGAAGAACGAGTGAGTAAACTTTTAATCCCTTTAAAACTGCCGTTTCTGGCGTTTCGTGAGCTGCTGATACTGATATTGAAGTATTGCTATGGCTGCACGGTCATTATCCCGAAGGACAAGGACAAAATGGGATATGAAAGGTATTAGCAGAGATGAGCTTTTTGACTGAACACCTGGATACGATAATAAATGCCGACTGTATGGATGTACTTAAAAAGCTGCCGGACAAATGTATTGATTTAGTTTTGACCGACCCTCCGTACGGGATAGGAATTGACGGGCAAAAGAAATGTGAATGCAAAAATCCAAAACATAACAGGAAAGAGCATTCCAAAAAAGAGTGGGATCATCAAATTCCTAAAAAAGAAATATTTGATGAGATGAAAAGAATTTCAAAAAATATGATTGTTTGGGGCGGAAATTATTTCAATGAATATCTTGAGCAAGGTCATAAAGGATGGATTATCTGGGATAAAGGACAAGACGGTTTGACGATGAGTGATTGTGAAATTGCTTATTCAAGTTTTGATAGGCCAACAAGAATTTTCAGAATGAACAGGGTTGAATTATTGAAAGACGGAACAATTCATCCGACACAAAAACCTTTGCGTTTATTCCAACGGTGCGTTGCAGAATATAGCAACGAAAATGACCTTGTCCTTGATTGTTTCAGCGGAAGCGGCACAACAGCGGTAGCCTGTCATAATCTCGGCCGCCATTTTATCTGTATTGAGAAAGACCCGGACTACTGGGCGGCATCGATGAAAAGGCTGGAGGATGTGCGGCGGCAGATGACGATTTTTGACGTATTGGGGAGAAATTGAGATGAGGGACAGTTTTGTATTTTACCGTAGTTTTTATGAAGCGTTACGGGGTATGGATAAGGAAGTGCAGGCAGAATGTCTTATGGCTTTGGCACAATATGCGCTTGACGGGGATATGCCGGCCTTAACACCGGAAGTTAGAATGTTTATGACGCTGGCTAAGCCGCAGATTGATGCCAACAATCAAAAATTTGTAAACGGCAGCAAGGGCGGACGTCCGAAAAGATTAAATAACCAAACCGAAACCAAAACGGAACCAAAAGAAAACCAAACGGAAACCGGGATTAAACAAAAAGAAAAAAACAAGAATACCCCCTTAAACCCCCAAGAAGAAAAAAATAAAATATATCCCCCCTTAACCCCTAAAGGGGTAGTCCCCCAAAATAAAAAATCCCCGAAAAAAATTTCTTTTTCTGACGTTTTGGACTGGGAAAGCCTGTTCGATTACTGGGAAAGCTGGAAAAAGGGCGGGAAGTACAAGAACGCGGAGAGCCGCAGCCGTATGCTTGCCAAGCTGAAGGAGTTGACAGGGAACGATTTTGATTTGGCGAAAAGGGCTATCTGCCATTGCGTTGATTCCGGCTATCAGGGATTTGCAAACGGCGCAGAGCTGTTTTACAAGCCGTCTAAAGACCCGCCGGGAAGGGAACAGGCTCGCCAAGCAGCGCTTGCAAAAGAGAGGGAATTTTTATCTCAATTTGACCCGAATGAGGAGTTTTGATGAAAAATTTTGAGTTTAACAACTGGGTAGAATACACCCGCAGCATTTATCCCGATTTCAGAGCGGACAGCGAAGGGTTGAGGGATGTTTGGCAGCAGGTTCTTGCGAATGCAACTCTTGCCGAAGCCAAGGCGGCCGTGTCGCAATATGCGGCGACATCCAAAACCGGTTTTGCGCCCAAAGGCGGCCAAATTGCCGAAATAATCAAGCTTAATCGGCAGAATCAGTCGCCGACCTATCAGCCGCCGGGCGAACTGGTTGAAGATATGCCGGAGCGAAGATTCCACGAAGACATTGCTTTGGGGCGGTGCCGGCATAACCTGTACTGCTACCGGGATGCGGCGGTGCTGGTTAAATCCGGCGAGGCGGCGGACTTTGACGAAGGGTTAAGGCTTTCGTGCCGCAAAAGAACCGCGGCAAGGGGAGAACAGCCGCGCGATTTTGAATTTCCGAGCGATGAGGATTTGCAAGCGGCCGGGCTGAAAGGCGTTAAGGCAAAATCTGGCGATTGCAAGCGAATACTGGAAAGCTTTATCCGCCAGTGGAGTATGCCGCGATGAACGAAATGAAGGTATGTACAAAATGCAAACGGGAGCTGCCGTTGAGCGAGTTTTCGCGAATGAAGAACGGAAAAAACGGTTTGCGCTCGTGGTGCAACGAATGCAACAGGGCGGCAGCTAGGGCTTGGGCGCAGGCTAATCCGGAGAGGTTTAAGGAAACTTGCCGAAAAAATTATATCAAACGCAAGGAAAAGATGAAAACCTTGGCGGCAAGGGAAAGAGAAGAACGGCGCAAAACTTTTGCAAAAGACGTCTTGGGGGGATATACGATTTACATTCTGAACTATCCTACCAACAAAGAACGCAAGTACAACGCCGTGGCCACAACGGGCGATGTCTTTAAAACCAACGATAAAAAGGAGTTTCTGCGGTTTGTTGCGGAATTATAGGGAGGGATAATGAAAAAAACGCAGTTGGAAAAGTATTATGCAAAAGGGTGGCTGGCGTATGGCGCTAAGGATATTTCTTCCGAAGAGAGACTGGAAGCCGGCAGAACCTTTTGGGAAGAACACGAGGCCTGCCAGTACGGTACTGTTCGTCTGCCTGATTTGGAGCAGCCAAAGGTAGACTATACGCCAAAGCTGAATACGCCGGTATTTTTACTGGATGCGCGGAGTAAATTTGAGAAAACGGAAAATAAGCTTACAAAAGGGCAAAAGAAGGTTTTGAATAGAGTTGTATTGTTAAATTTGCCGATTGCTGCAGTAGGGGAAAAGTTTAGCGAATATAACCATAATTTGGAACTGTGTAAAGAATGTCTGTGCCGAGGATTGGACCGGTTGGTGATTCACTACGGCGGGAAGAGAAATCACCCGCAGCTCAAGGGATATGCCAAAGAGGGTTTTTGGGATTACTTGGAAGAATAATTATCTAATTTCGTAGAAATATTAATAACGAGATTTTAAACAATTTTATTTAGTAGTTATTATTATGATAATTAATATTGGAATATGGTTATGTGGATTGTAGGTCTATTAATAATTCTTTATTTTGTAAAACAATCTTTCGTAACAGAAAAAAAATATATAATTCCACCTAAAAAAGGGAATTATAAGAAAATATCCTATTATCTTTATCAAAATCTTACTTCAAATATTGGACAGCTAAAAAATGAGTGTCCTAATTGTGGGCATAAAATACTTTCCAAGAGGAACAAGAGGTGTCCGTATTGTAATGAAGAGATTTATCAGATAATTCGCCCTATTGATGGAAAATTAGTTTGGGTAACATTAAAAGACAGGGAAATCCTCGCTGATGAACACGAAAAAAAATTATTTATTCAACATCATTTTGATGATGATTTTTCGTATTATGAAGAATTATTGGCAAAACAGCAAAAGAGAACGGTGACTTTTGATGAAGCAGCGTGGTTTCGACATTGTGAAATATATAAGTATGAGATTTATAAAAAAAGCCTATGTGGTATTCTTTTGACACTTGAAGATATGGCTGATGTCCTTTTTTACCAAAAGAAATATGAAGAAGCTCTTATTTGGAGATTAAAGGCTTTTGCTGTGGAAATTATAGCTTGTTTGCAAGAGAAAAAAGGAAAAATAGAGATTCATGGAGAAATGGATAGGTATATAAGACAACTAAATTTGGATATAGATGATTTGAAAAGTTATTTTTTTAAAGTAGATATACGTGATTTAAAATTTGGCTATTCATTGAAGTATTTATATCGTTATTTTGTTAAAGCTTGTGATAAATTGGCTCAAGAAAAAAAAGCAGAAGCAAAGGCATTAGACAGGTACAGGAAATTATGCAAAGAAGGGAAAGGAGAACAAGCAGTAAAGGAATATAATAAATATATAGAGCGTAGATATCTTTAAATAATTCTTAATTTTTATTTTTTGCGGGGTAAGGTGAAAGCCTAAACGATATTGACGGTTTCCGCCTCGTAACGGCGATTTTTTTGCTATATGGCGGATGAGAGCAGGGAATATCCAATACCTGCCGGCCTTGTTATTTCGGCTTAGTGAGTCCGCCACCTCTCAAATTTGCGTGGCTTTTCTAAAAGGAAATAACAATGACAAATGAATTACAAGTTTTTAATTTTAACAACATCCCCTTGCGTACAACTGTAATTGATAATGAGCCTTGGTTTTGTCTGGTTGATGTCTGTAATGTTTTGGAAATAAAGGACAGACATCAGTTGCGTATAAGATTAAATCCAAGGGGGATGGGTCTGATACCTACCCCTTCAAAAGGCGGCATACAAAAGACTTATTATGTGAATGAACCAAATCTCTATCGGGCAATTTTGAAATCAGACAAACCAGAAGCACAGAAATTTAAAGACTGGATTTGCGAAGAGGTTTTGCCGCAGATCCGGAAGACGGGCGTTTATGGCGTACCGGTGTTGGATGTAAAGACGGTTAAAGCCGCTTTGTACGATTACTTTGGCGAAGTTATGCTAAACGAGGAAATGCTGCCGAAGTGGCGGGCAATGTTCCAAAGGTGGATGAAAGATGTTATCTTTAGCGAAGATTATTTCGGGGCATTAAAAAAGCTTATGATCCCGTGGGTGAAAGATGCCGCAGCCGAAACGCTGGGTAAATCCATAGACGCTTACATCAAGGCGGAAATGGATGAGCGCGTTAAATATTTTGTAGAATATGTGTTCAAGAACTACCCGAAGATGAGCCAGGAGATGAAAGAATATCTTATCACCTATGGCATTGTCAATTACGGGAAGTACAGCGAATACACGCGCGAGAGGGACTTCAGGGGGATTTGCGAGACAATCTGGCGGCAGGAGCAGAAAGACCCGTCGCTGAAATACGCAATGTAAAATCAGAGAAACGTTATTTTCCCTCTTGACTCTAGGGGGAGTATGCTACTTTATTTGGTAGAGAAGTTATGGCTAAGTTTCTTTGGAAAATCCGGTTGTTTGTTGCAACCGGTTTTTCTTTTGCGTGGATTTATTTTTTTGTGTGTTTTTAGGGAGGTTTGCAGACGTTTAGGATGGGTTTCAGGTTATTCACAAGGAATAACAAAACAATTGTTTGTCAAAAATGATATGCTATTATATTAATGTTTAGGAGTCTGCCTGGGGGCGGACTCTTTATTTATAGGAGAAATAAAATGCGATTAAGGGAAGTTGCGGCGAAACTGTCGCAAGAACAGCAGAAACGAATAGAAGAGTTGAATGTACAGCTGTTGGATGAAATTGATTTTGAAGATACGGCACCATATCGGGAATCTCCGGATGCCTGGCGTACGTTAATATATGAAGAGATTTGTACTAATGAAAAAATATCGCAGGCAAAGATTGATTATCGGCGTATTGGTGAAATTTCGGAAGAAAAGTTGTTTAAAAGATTTATTGAGGAGGCTGACAAAAACGGCAAATGTCGTATTGCGGGAGATGGCAGGTTGGCAATTGTGGCGCTTAATAAGAGAGCTGTTTCCGGGTTTTATTTCGGCGCAGACGTGAAAGAAAAAGGTTTGATTGAATTGGTTCCATATCTGTCGCGGGAAGACAGCGAAAAACATATTAGATTTTTGCAAGGTATATTGTGCCGCAGCAATTTTTATCTGAAGATTGAAAAAGGTGCCGTTGCGGCGTTAGTTAATATATCGCCGGACAATTATCCGGATATTGATGGCATGGAAAAATTATTGGCGGAATGCGGTGGAAGTCATTCGGATGTAGTTTTTTATGCCTGCCCTTGGTTAATTTCCAAGCTGGAAAAAGATATGGAGAGCATGCATTACAACTGGCGGCCGAATAATAATTGTATTTTTGATGAGGCACTTGCGGTTAAAAATCCACATCCTGAAAATAATGCTTGACTTGTCAGACAGGTGGTGCTAAAAATTACTACAATGGAAGACGTGGCTCTAAAGAATTGCGTCTTTTTTATTGAATTATTTTTAGGTTGTTTAGAATAAACGGATTGAGATTGAAAAATATGGTGTATAAAAAAATATACACAATTTCAAAAAGATGTTGACTTTTTAAAAACCATACCCTAAAATTGCCATAATAGCATTAGTGTATGCTTTTAAAAGCTCCGGAAAGCCGGGGCTTTTTGTTATCTCATATTATTTCAATTCTCCAATAAGATTGTGACCGAAATCCCTCCTCAAATTCTGCAGGAGGGATTTTTTTTATGAGAAGAACAATGATAATAATTTACAATGAAATCAACGGCGTCGGCAATATATCTTTTGACGGTTGGAACGAAGCTGACCATCCGCGAGATGATGTCGGGCGGTTTACGCATAACAGCGGAAGCTCGTTTTTAGGCAGAGAGTTTACAGGTGTTCGTGGACAAGAAGCAATCAACTTACTGTTAAGAGAACGCCAAGGATTTGTTAAAGATGCTTTTTGGCGTAAAGATATTGGCGGTATAGATTTAATTTGGGGTAACGAGGACAAAGGTCTTTGTCATATATTGCATCGACGTAAGTATCCGCTGGAGAAACTGGGCGAATTTCTAAATTCTTTGGCTGAAGTTATTGAGAAAGGTGAGTTGTCTTTTAATGGGAAAAATCGATTTGAGATTTATTATAACCATAAGATAGCAGTTATTTCGCCGGACTTAGACGGCGATAAGAATATCAAATTTTTGTTGACGGCATTTAAACAGAAAAAACCTTAAAGCTTTTAAATCTTGATGGACCGTTTAAAATAAGTTGCGGACACATTTCTCAACTGCTTTAAGGTTTTGTCAGAAAGTCCGCCCGAGGAAATTTACTAACGGGCAGGTTACCTGATGGACAGACATTGACTGGGGTCAAGCCCCTTCCTCCATCAACTTTATGTAAATAATATATCACGACTCGGCGAAATTGTCAAGAGGAATTCATGTTAGAACTTTTACAAAGTCTTATAGCCTATAAATACGCCTGCAAGCTTAAACACTGGCAGTCGTCTAATTACGGCATGCATTTGTTGTATGACCGCCTGATTGAAAACGTTGACGGCTGGGTGGATGATATTGCCGAAAAGGTCTATATGGCCGCAGGCGTTGCCGGGCAGCTTAACAGGGATATTCTTCGCTCCGAGCTTATCAATGAAGATATTGCGGAAAGCATTACGTTCATTTTGGAAAAAATTGAGGAACTTCTTGACGACGAAGAGCAACCGGACGGCGTAGCCACTTTGCTCGGCGACATAAGCAAGGACTTTCTGACAAAGCTGGCATTGGCGAGGATGGAAAATGGCGAATGAGAAAAATCTGGTGCCTCAAAGCAAACGAACAAAGAGGGAACAAAGAGAAATTGCCTCAAAGGGCGGCAAAAAGTCCGGGGAGGTTCGCCGTGAAAGGGCCAGACTTCGCAAGCTCGGCTATACAGATGTTGAAAGCTTTGACAAGCTTAATGAATTACAAAAGCTGGCGATTGCTTCCCGTAATGTCAATGCCGCGATAAAGGCAGAGGAACTTAAGGGAAAACTGGCGGGACTTTATGTGGATAAGACCGAAATCACCGGCAGGGACGGCAAAGATTTGCTGCCGCCGGTTGATTTGTCCGGGCTTTCTGACGATAAACTTCTTCTTTTGGTTGAACGCGTTGACGAAAAGATTGACTGACGATGTCAGGATTACGCAGCACGACATCTTAAACGAACTGGCGCGACGGGATTTTAAGTATTTCGTCAAGCAGACGCACAAGGGATATTTTTTCTCAAAATTCAGCATAGAGGTCTGTGATGCGTTAAACCGGTTCCTGATTGATGTCGGGGAGGGCAGGCGGCCTATTCTGGTTATCCAGGCGCCGCCGCAGCACGGCAAGTCGGAACTTGCAAGCCGGCGGTTTCCGGCTTATGCGTTTGGGAAAAATCCCGAGTTTCGCATTGCCGAGTGTTCGTATTCCTCTGACCTGGCGGCTTCTATGAACCGCGACGTTCAGCGGATTATGACGGAACCGGAATATGCTGCGATATTTCCGCATTCAACGCTTAATAACAAACGTGTGTCTTTGCTGACAAATCCGGCGTTGCGCAATAATGAGCGTTTTGACATTGTCGGGCACCGCGGCTATTACGTTTCCACCGGCGTCGGCGGGCCGTTGACCGGCAAATCCGTGGACATCGGGATTATTGACGACCCTTTCAAGAATATGAAAGAGGCCAGGAGCGAAACAATCATAGAATCGGTCATAAGCTGGTACAATACGGTATTTTTAACCCGTCTGTCCCAGAAAAGCGGGCAGCTGATTATGGCGACCCGCTGGACGGTTGAGGATCTGCTAGGATACATTATTGAAAAAAACAAGGATACGGGGCGTTTGAAAGTTCTGTCTTTTCCGGCGATTAACGATCAGGGCGAAGCGTTGGTTCCCGAACTTCATTCTTTTGACAAGCTAATGGAGACCAAACAGAGCCTGACGGAGTTTGAATGGTCGGCATTGTATCAGCAGGAACCGCAGATTATTGGCGGCAACCTTATCAAAGACGAATGGTGGCGGTTTTATCCAACGTCAGACGTTAAGTACAGCTATATGTTTATGGTCGGAGACACCGCGCAGAAAACAAAGGAAGCCAACGACTTTACCGCCATTACGTTCTGGGGCGTAACCCGACAGAACGAACTGTACCTCTTGGATATGGTACACGGCAAATGGGAAGCCCCCGATTTGGAAGTTCAGGCCGTTGCGTTTTGGAAAAAGTGGGAAAAAGGCATTAACGGCGTCAGCCCGCGGGCGATGTACATTGAAGACAAAGCCAGCGGCACCGGTTTAATCCAGACGCTGAAGCGCAAATTTCTCATTCCGATTATGCCGATTGAGCGCATAACCGACAAACTGACCCGCGTTCTTGACGCGTCTGTCCACATTGAAAACGGGCGCGTATATCTGCCGATAAACAAAGACACGGACATATCGCGCAAGGTAATGGCGGAGGCGGGGGCTTTTTCCGCCGATATGAAGCACAAGCATGATGATATTGTAGATACGGTGTGCGATGCGGTTGATATAGCTTTCCGCAAACCGCCGATGCGTATCAATCCGAACTGGACACAACATTTCAGGGTAAACGAATGGTAAAAAAGAAACGTCAGCTGAAAGCAGCAGTATCACGTGAGCCGATGACGATAAGAAACATTGAGGATATGGGAATCTCTGTCCGTCCGAAGGATATGCTGTCGCGCGCGCTGGAGATTTACAATAAGCCCGTTGCCGACTATAAAGTGCCCGTAACGCTGGGCAAACCGAAAGACAATCCCGCCGTAATGGCGATGGACAAGTGCATTGAGGGCGTTTTCAGCGTATATTCAAACGAGTGGCGCCAGCTGGCAATGCCTAAATTTCTGGGCTATCCGCTGCTGTCCAACATTGCCCAGGACCCGCTTATTCGCGCCGGCATAGAAACGATTGCCGACGATATGACAAGGAAGTTTATCAACCTTACCTCTAAAGGCGATGTTGATTTAAGCGTCAAGATAGGCGGGCTTGAGAGCGATTTGCAGAAATTCCGGGTCAAGAGCATATTCAATCAGGCTATTTCCACCTGCGGCTATCAGGGTGGCTGTCTGGTCTATATTGATGTGGGGCCGTTGGATGATGACGAAAAGAAAACGCCGCTTTTTCTGGATTCGTTTACCTTTAAAAAAGGTATGCTGCGCGGATTTAAGGTAATTGAGCCGATTAATATTTATCCGGGAATATATGACACTCTGAATCCGACGTCAGAAGATTATTTTAACCCCGAGACCTGGTTCATATTAGGCAAGGAATATCACAAGAGCCGTTTTTTGTATTTTGCACAGAATGAGGTGCCACTTATCTTAAAGCCGCTGTATAACTTCTTCGGGATTTCGCTGGCGCAGCAGGTATTGGAATATGTGCAGAACTTTACCGAAAACCGCCGTTCGGCGCAAAGGCTCTTAAATAAGTTTTCCATGACCGTCTGGCGTACGGATATGTCGGCTTTTTTGAATAACGGCAGCTGTGCCAGTTTGATTGAGCGCGTCAAGTTTGCCAATTCCCAGCGTTCCAACGACGGAATGTTTTTGCTGGACAAGGAGCGCGAAGAGCTGGAACAGATAAATACGCCGCTTGCCGGGGTTACGGACATTGTCAGCATGTCGCTTGATCTGGCGCCGGTTATCTTGGGAATCAGCAAAGACAAGTATTTCGGAGATTTGCCGAAGGGTTTAAACGCCTCTTCAGAGGGAACGAACCGCATTTATTATGATAAGATTCATTCGTTAAACGAAAAAATCAGTTATGATGCGGTTGAAAAGGTTTTAAAAATTCTTCAGCTTAACCTTTATGGCGAGATTGACCCCAATATCTCGTTTGAATTTGCCCCGCTGTGGGAAATGGATGAGCGCGAACGGGCGGAAATCAATAAAATCAATGCCGACACGGCGGCGATTTATGTTGACCGCGGTTCGCTTTCCAATACGGAAGTGCGCGGCGCTTTGGCCGACAACCCGAACAGCGGCTATTCCAATATTGACGTTGACGCCGTTCCCGAGACCGACAGCTTTGACGATATTGACGACGAAGACAAAGCCGGAGCGGTGTTTGACGGGGCTATAATTCAAGACGGAGGCAGTGGCAGTGGAAATTTTAACCATGCCGGGCGGCCGGGGAAAGTTGGCGGTTCGGCCGAAGAAGGGGGTAAGAGCCAAAAAGTGAATATAGAAGAAAAGATTAAATCGGTTAAAATTGACTTTAACAAAGACAATATTTTACCGGAGCTAAATGCCGAGGATTTGGAAGAGCTGGGTGTTGAAAGCAAACCGGTGCGACTTAAGAAAAATATTATTGACTTAAACAAATATCGCCATCCTGATATTTCGTCTGAAGAAGCTGTCTCTTTAATTGCCCAGGCTTTATATTCTCCTGAATATATAGTACCGGGAAAAAGAGAAGGAGCTTATCACTTTATATCGCAAAGTGATGGAAAAGACAGCCCGCTTGTCCTTTTAGATATTGAACAAAACGAAGACGGATATTTTGATATTGTACACTTTTTTAAGGTCAGGGAACGCGGGAAAAAAGCTTTAATAAAAGAAAAACGGTAAGGAGGGACTGCCGTTCCCCTCATGAACTTGTAAAACAAGCGCCATCCGGGGCAGTTGCCCTTGCGGGCTTTATGGTCTTCTTACCGTTAAAGCTACGGAAGAGAGGTCTACTAATCCGCAGTTACCTGATGGACAGACACTAATTAGGGTCAAGCCCCTTTCTCCATCAACTTTCTATATTTAATATATCACGACTCGGTGAAAAAGTCAAGAGAAATGAAACCAAGGTATAAAAAACTCCGGGCCATCCGCCCCAATAAAGGGATTGAGATGGATTATCGCAAAAAACTGACTGCTCTGATTGTAAGAATGCAAAAAGAGGCGCAAAGGGAGATTTTGCGGGTTTACCGGGGCGAAGAGGCACAAATTGCGACAGATGCCGTTCCGGCGAATGTACTGTACCGCCTGATAAGAAATTTGAGGGACAAGTATCAAAAGCTGTTTAACAAAAAGTCTTTAAGCCTTTCCCGGTGGTTTGTCAATAATGTCAACCGATATACCGAGATTTCTCTGAAAGGGGCGCTGGAGCATTATCAAAGCGAGAAGTTTAAGCGGGAACTTAGCGATTTAGGGTTGTTGCATAATTTCAGGCAGACCCCGGCTTTAACTAATGCCGCACAGAGTTTTGTACACGAAAACGTAAACCTGATAAAATCCATTCCCGAAAAGTATTTTACGGAAGTTGAGGGGATGGTAATGCGCGGCATAAGGGATGAGAAGCCGTCAAGCTGGGTAAATGACGAACTAGCCAAACGGTATGGGATAACGACCCGCCGGGCGATAATGATAGCTCGCGACCAAAACCACAAGGCGACCGAACAGCTTAACCGCACCCGTCAGCTTGGGCTGGGGGTAAAGAGGGGGATGTGGCAGCACGCGACGGGGGTAAAGGAACCGCGCCACAGCCACGAACGGGCAAACGGCAAAATATTTGATTTGGATAAAGGGCTTAAAGTTGACGGCGAATTTATCTTTCCGGGGGAAAAGATAAACTGTCATTGTTTCTTTATTCCGTTACTTGAGGATTATTAAATGTTAGCATACGACAAGCTTGAAACGGGTACCGTGCGCCATCTGGACGAAAACGGTTTTTTGCATGTAGACGTGTCAAACATTACCAAAGAGGCGGTTAATCCGTATTATGGGCGCGAGATTCCCGGGTGGAAAGAACAGGGGCTGGTGCCGGACAGGATTTATTACGGCTACCGGCCTTTTGAAGAAATAGAAAAAGCGGCGGAGACGTTTAACAACCTGCCGCTTTTGTCCGAACATGTCGAGGACGGCGCGGATAAGAAAAACCAGCATTTGCGGGTCGGGTCGCTCGGCACCGACGCAATGACAGAACGCCCGTATCTGAAAAATTCGCTGGTTATTTATGACCAGAAAGCCATAGACGGCATTAAGTCGGACAGCAAAAAAGAATTATCCTGCGCGTATCGTTATGACCCGGTGTTTGAACCGGGGACGTTTGACGGGCAGAGATATGATTTCCGCATGACCAACATCCGCGGGAATCACGTTGCTCTTGTAAAAGAGGGCAGAGCAGGAAGCGACGTGGTTGTCGCTGATGGTAACTCAATTAAGAAAGGTAAGAAGATGAGTGTTAAGTTAAAAAACTTTATCAGTAAACTTTCTTCAAAAAAAGGCATGGCGATGGATGAAGATTTGGAGGAGGCTTTCAAAGAGGCTATCCGCGAAGAAATCAAAGAAATCCAGGAGCCGGGCAAAAATGAGGAAGGTGTTGCCGATGACGCTGACACTACCGACAAAAACGCCTTGAAAAACGAGCTGATGGAAAGAGTAAACGGCTTGTTGAAAGGGCGCGGCGAGGTAGACGGGAAGTCGGAAGAGGAATGGTACAAATGGTTCAGGGAAGCGCTTGACCGGCTGGCTTATACGGATTCCACCCGTTCGGCCGATGATTCCACACCGCAGGCGAAAGACGCCGAACCGGATGACAAGTCTTTTGCCGAGGGCGTAAAGTACGGCGAAAAGCTGGAAAAGAACCCGGAGGAAAGGAAGAAGCTGGATCGCGAACATGAGTCGGAGGGGATGAAAGGCGCTATGGACGCCCAGTCAATCCGCTCGTCCATTATAAACGAGTTCAGACAGAAAAACGAAGCTGCGGCGGCGGTGCGCCCGCTTATCGGGAACGTTGACGTTATGGCCTTTGACAGTGCCGAAGACATTTATGCCAAAGCGCTGGAGCTTAACGGGTACAATGTCAAGAACTATGACCGCTCAAGCTATCGCGGTATGGTGGAAGTGCTGAAAAACGCCAAAAAGGAGCCGAATATGTCTTATGACGCGGCTGCTGTAAAAGGCCTTTTGGAAGACTTTCCTGAACTTAAAAACGTCAAGTTAGGAGACAGATAATGGCAAATATAGCTTTTCAAAAAGAAATCAACAGCCAGAAGCCGTGGGGCGTGGCCGGTGATTTTATGGATGACAACTACAACCACATGTATCCACTGACTTTGCTTGTGAAAGCGTATGAAGAGGGTGATGTGAAGGTAGAAGTCGGCAAGTTCGTATGGGACAACGGGGACGGCACCTGTTCCGCCAAGGGAACCGGGCAGCCTGCCGGTATCGTACACCGCGTTCTGGACATTCCGATTACGGATATTGCCAACGGCGCGACAA
>ENA-OYAW01000061-OYAW01000061.1-human-gut-metagenome-genome-assembly--contig:-NODE-61-length-26163-cov-9.559101_pt1 | contig 26163 bp, 24 predicted proteins | sample MGYA00244521_ERZ652827 | MGnify/ENA primary metagenome ERZ652827 (study PRJEB26926, sample SAMN06164398) | human gut metagenome | biome: ENVO:00009003; feature: ENVO:2100002; material: ENVO:00002003... | reverse complement strand
ATAAATTATAAGTATTATTTCTATAAAAGATATATTATATTAGTAAAACTAATAAGAATAATTACAATATATAATTGGAAAATTTAGCACTATGAAGGTATACTATAGGTATTGAACGAATTGCAGATTATTAGGAGGAACAATAATGGATTACAAGAATTCAGGTGTTGATATCGAGGCAGGTTACAAGTCAGTAGAGCTTATGAAAAAGCATGTAAAGGAGACTATGAGACCGGAGGTGTTAGGTGGTCTCGGAGGCTTCTCAGGAGCGTTCTCACTTGCTTCCATCAAGGATATGGAGGATCCGGTGCTTTTATCGGGAACAGATGGCTGCGGAACTAAGGTAAAGCTTGCTTTCATCATGGACAAGCATGATACAATCGGAATCGATGCAGTTGCCATGTGCGTAAATGATGTGGCATGTGCAGGCGGTGAGCCATTATTTTTCCTTGATTATATAGCATGTGGAAAGAATTATCCGGAGAAGATTGCTACAATCGTAAGCGGTGTGGCAGAGGGCTGTAAGCAGTCAGGCTGTGCACTCGTTGGTGGTGAGACAGCAGAGCATCCGGGTCTTATGCCTGAGGATGAGTATGACCTTGCAGGCTTTGCAGTTGGTGTGGTTGACAGAAAGGACATCATCACAGGCGAGGGATTAAAGGATGGTGATGTACTTATCGGAATGGCATCAACAGGCGTACACTCAAATGGATTTTCACTTGTCAGAAAGATTTTCAAGATGGACAAGGAGACATTAAATACATATCATGAGGAGCTTGGCACTACACTTGGAGAGGCACTTCTTGCCCCTACAAGAATCTATGTAAAGGCTCTTAAGGCTGTAAAGGACGCAGGAGTCACAGTAAAGGCCTGCAGTCATATCACAGGTGGCGGCTTCTATGAGAATATCCCACGTATGCTTATCGATGGCAAGCGTGCCGTAGTTGAGAAAAACAGCTACCCTGTTCCACCAATCTTTAAAATGATGGCTAGAGAGGGAAATGTCGAGGAGCAGATGATGTACAATACCTACAACATGGGACTTGGAATGATTGTCGCAGTTGACCCTGCAGACGTGGACAAGACTATGGAGGCTATGAAGTCTGCCGGAGATACACCATACGTAGTTGGAAAGATTATTGACGGCGAGAAGGGTGTAGATCTCGTATAATATCATTATATTGTTAATAACGTATACATCGTTGCGAGGAAAAAGAATGAAAATTGCAGTATGTGTATCGGGTGGCGGCACCAATCTTCAGGCCATCATAGATGCAATAGATAACGGAACAATTACAAACACACAGATAGAGGTTGTTATCAGCAACAACGCAGATGCATATGCACTTGAGAGAGCAAAAAAAGCAGGAATAAAGGCAGTATGTATCTCGCCAAAGAGCTATGAAAGCAGAGCTGCCTTCAATGAAGATTTCTTAAAGCAGCTTAACTCATATCATGTGGATTTAGTCGTACTGGCAGGCTTTCTGGTAGTGATTCCACCTGAGATGATAAAGCAGTACAGAAACAGAATCATAAATATCCATCCATCGCTCATACCATCTTTCTGCGGCACAGGCTACTATGGTCTTAAGGTGCATGAGGGAGTGCTTGCACGCGGTGTGAAGGTGACAGGTGCCACCTGCCACTTTGTGGATGAAGGCACAGACACAGGCCCTATTATTTTACAGAAGGCAGTCGAGGTAAAGCAGGGCGACACACCTGAGGTGCTTCAGCGCAGGGTTATGGAGCAGGCTGAGTGGAAAATCATGCCACACGCTATCGACCTGATAGCAAATGGCAGGGTGTCAGTAGAAGATGGACATGTTATTATAGATGAGAAGTAATGACAGTGCTGTAAGTAATTAGTATGTAAACACAGGTAGATTATGATTACCGGACAATGAAAAGCTTATATTATAGCTTAGGTATAGGAGGCAAAAATGAAGGTATTAGTAGTAGGAAGCGGCGGAAGAGAGCATGCAATATGCAGGGCTGTTGCAAAGAGCTCACGCGTTGACAAGATATACTGTGCACCGGGCAATGCAGGTATCGCAGCACTTGCAGAGTGTGTGCCAATCGGTGCGATGGAGTTTGATAAGCTCGTATCATTTGCAAAGGATAATGCCATTGATTTTACAATCATCGGCATGGATGATCCGCTTGTAGGTGGTATCGTTGATGAGTTCGAAAAGGCAGGGCTCAAGTGCTTTGGACCAAAGAAAAATGCAGCTATTCTTGAGGGCTCAAAGGCATTTTCAAAGGATCTCATGAAAAAGTATAATATCCCTACTGCGGCATATGAGAATTTTACTGATGCCAAAGAGGCACTTAAATATTTAGAGACAGCAAAGTTCCCTATTGTGTTAAAGGCAGACGGACTTGCTCTTGGAAAGGGTGTGCTTATCTGTAATACTCTTGAGGAGGCAAAAGAGGGTGTCAGAACCATCATGGAGGACAAGAAGTTTGGAACAGCCGGAAACACCATGGTAGTTGAGGAGTTCATGACAGGCCGTGAGGTTTCAGTGCTTTCATTTGTAGACGGAAAGACTATCAAGATTATGTCATCTGCGCAGGACCACAAGCGTGCAGGCGATGGAGATACAGGCCTTAATACAGGCGGCATGGGTAATTTCTCACCTAGTCCGTTCTATACCGATGAGGTCGATGATTTCTGCAAGAAGTATATTTATCAGGCAACTGTAGATGCTATGGCTAAAGAGGGCAGACCTTTTACAGGAGTTATCTTCTTCGGTCTCATGCTCACAGAGGATGGACCAAAGGTGCTTGAGTACAATGCAAGATTCGGAGATCCTGAGGCACAGGTTGTGCTTCCTCGTATGAAGAATGATATCATTGATGTGATGGAGGCCTGTGTAGACGGAACTCTTGACACAATAGATCTTCAGTTTGAGGACAATGCATGCGTATGCGTGGTTCTGGCATCAGACGGATATCCTGTCAAGTATGAGAAGGGCTTTAAGATAACTGGATTTGAGAAGTTTGATGGCAAAGATGATTATTACTGCTATCATGCCGGCACCAAATTTGATGATGACGGAAATATCGTCACAAACGGAGGACGAGTGCTTGGTATCACTGCAACAGGCGCCACACTCAAGGAGGCCAGAGCCAAGGCTTACGAGGCAACAGAGTGGGTACAGTTTGATAATAAATACATGAGACATGATATCGGAAAGGCTATAGATGAAGCATAAGGGTATTATTTTTGATATGGATGGCACTCTCTGGGATTCAGCAGAGAATGTGGCAAAATCATGGAATAAGGCCATAGCAGATTATGGCTATGAGAGGGCACCTATCACAAAAGAAGATATGTATTCAGTAATGGGAAAGACAATGGATGTACTGGCATCCATTATCTTTCCTAATTGTACTTGCAGAGATGAGTTAATTAATGTATGCTATAGAGAAGAAAACGATTACCTGACCGCTCATGGGGGAGAGCTTTATCCTGATGTTGAAAAGACACTTGATGAGCTGTCAGAAAGCTATGACCTTTATATAGTCAGCAATTGCCAGCGTGGTTATATAGAGTCTTTTTTTGCGTACCACGGACTTGGCAGGTATTTTAAGGATACTGAGTGCTACGGCAACAATGAGCTTGAGAAGTCAGAAAACATAAAGCTTATTGTAGAGCGCAATAATATAGATGAGGCAGTGTATGTAGGTGACATACAGGGAGACTACGATTCCAGCAAAAAGGCAGGAGTAAAGTTCATCCATGCAGCATACGGGTTCGGCACAATAGATGACGATGTGCCTGCTATTCGCAAATTCTCTGAGCTGCCGCAGGTGGCTGACATAGTATTTGAGGAAATTGAAAAGCTCTGATGAGAATTTAGTTTGAAGTAAAGTTTATGAATATGTATATAATGGGGTTTCCGCATGGCAGATAAGCGTAACAGAGGGAGAAGAATTACAGATAGAATGATAGAGGCTTACTATGAGCTGATGAAGATTGTTGCAGAAAACAATCATGAGCGCATGTTTGAGTACTATGTGGAAGATGATGAGGCATATATTTTCAAAATAGTCAATTCTTCTCCGGCTCAGGAGACAGTATATCCGTTTTTTAAACAAAATATTGACACATACATGTCAGAGTGTCCGGCAGACAGCATCGAATGCTTCAAAAAGCAGCTTGATAAATGTCTGCTTCGGCCTATGCGAACTGTATTCCAGCTTAGTTTTATATCAGAGGATGGCAAGAGCAAGCCGGTTGAGATGTACATGGTCAGCATACCTGATTTGGATAAAAAGGTATGTATGGTAGTTGGAGTAATGTTTGATATCAGAGATGAAAAGGGACTTTTGGACTCGCTGACAGGCACATACAATCACCTTGCATTTGAGAATAAATGTACATCACTTATCAGGCAAAAGGGAACAAAGCTTTTATTTGTGATGCTTGATGTGGATGATTTCAAGATAGTAAATGACACCTTGGGACACAATGTAGGGGATAGGGTATTAAGCCAGACAGGACAGGTGCTTAAGGAAGCAGTTGGAGCCAATGGTATAGTTGGCAGGCTTGGCGGTGATGAGTTTGCAGCGATCGTATTTGGATTAGAGGACAGTGATGCTGTGGACGAGTTCTGCGTAAAGCTGTCAGGAAGACTGAAGAATATTATCTTTGATATGGAGTATTCTGCATCAATCGGCATGACTACCGGCGATGACAGAGAGCTGACATTTAAGGATCTGTACTATGAGGCGGATCAGGCTATGTATTACTCAAAGAGGCAGGGAAAGAATCGCATATCGTTTTTCAATTCTATCAGGAAAAATGATATAACCGTTCCGCATAATTCCTGCGCTCCTTCCAATACAGATGTATCCTGCAGGATGTCAGATAGGGAGATATTCTCGTATGATGAAATGCCGGACTATATACTTGCAGTAGATGAGGAGAGCCGTAGAATAGTATTTGTCAATAAGGCTATCAGAAATTCAAGCGTTATGACAGCATCTCAGATTGATGAATTTATTTCAAAGCCGTTTGAGGATGGGTTTATTGATTTGTTTTTACGGAAAAAAGAGCAGGGATACAGAGTATCGGTTTTTCAGGAAAGGATCATCCCGACAATATAGTTGCAAAGCTTTTAGGCGAAAAGAAGCTCATAATCAAGCTGAATCATAAGGATTATAATGGCTATAGACTGCTCAAGATGATAGATTTGAGTAATGAGTCAAAGCTGAATGCTGTTATGAGACAGATAACCAGCTACAGGTCGTTTATGCAGAATTTCATTGATGCTGTTAATGATACCACCGAAGGCTTGGGGTATAGGAACTATTTACGGCTGCTTAGAGAGTTTTATAATGCAGATTGTGTGGCTGTCATTTATAATGGAGAGAGTGCGTGGGACACAATTGAGGAGATACATATACCAAGTGCTAAGATTATGGCAAAGGTGGTTAATGAATCTGTTTCAAGAGGTGCAATTACAGATTTTCTCGCTCTGTTTAATGACACCGGCCGTGTGTTTATAAGTGATATTCAGTCAATTGAGGGTGAATACAGGGATTTGTTCAAGCGTATGGCTGATGTCAGAATATGGTCTACATCTGCTGTTCTTCTAAACAAGGGGGAACAATGCTTTGGTGCCATCGTGGTTATGAATCCAAGAGCCAATTCAGGAAGTCTGGATTTGATTGAAATGATTGGTATTTCAATATCGAATAGTCTGTTTTATGAGAAGGCGAGGGCAGAGTATGAGTACAGGCTCAATTTTGACCAGGTCACAGGCTTAAGAAAGAGAGAGACCTTTAATAATTTGGGAGAGAGCTATGTGGAGTATGACTGCAGCTTTATGGGAGTATTTGCATCAGATATCATAAGGCTTTCAGATATAAATGAAAAATTTGGGTATATGGCAGGAAATGCGCGTCTTAAGATGGTTGCAGATGTGATCAGTGACGTTTTTACAGGCTATGATATATACAGGTACGAGCAGGATGAGATAGTTGTTTTTTGCAAGGATATTGATAAAAAATCATTTATGGGACTTGTCAGGATAGTAAGGGAAAGCCTTGATGATCTGGATTTCTCAGTATCGACAGGCTTTAGTTGGACGGACAAGCCCGACATAGCAAGGCAGCTCTCAGAGGTTCGCTTAATGTATGATATTGAAAAGGACGCAAAGCTTAAGAGTCTTGACAGTATAATGAGAAATAAGGTATTTAAGGATGTGGTTTCTGAGATTGAAAAGGGAAGCTTCATGGTGTATTATCAGCCGAAGGTTGATTCAAGAACAGGCATCACAGTCGGGGCGGAGGCCCTTATCAGATTTTTTGATGAGGCTCATGGCGTTGTAGGGCCAATTCATTTTATCGAGATTTTAGAAGAAAACAGATGCTCGCATCTTATTGATTTATTTGTACTTGATGAGGTATGCAAGGCGCAGAAGCTTCGCTGTATAAGTGACAGGAGAGTGGTTCCGGTATCTGTGAATTTTTCAAAAAATACACTGGAATATGCAGACCTCCTGGATCATGTGAAGGAGATAATGAACAGGTATGATCTCCCGGAGGGGCTTGTTCAGATAGAGATAACAGAGTCGGTTGGTGATATGGATATTGTATTGATAAATAATATCGCGCAGTCACTGATTTCAATGGGCTTTCGTCTTTCGATGGATGACTTTGGCACGAAGTACTCAAATCTTGAGATGCTCTTTAAGTTTCCGTTCAGCATTGCTAAAATTGACCGTTCCCTGGTCAAGAATCTCGAGAGCAATGAAAAGAGCAGGATCATGTTAAAGCACCTCATATCCATGATTATGGAGCTTGGCATAGAGTGTGTTGCCGAGGGGGCAGAGAATGAGGAGCAGGTAAGGCTATTACAGCAGTTTGGCTGTAATATTATTCAGGGCTATTTCTATTCAAAGCCGGTTACACTTGATGTTTTCACGAGTGAGTTCGTGGAAAAAACAAGGAATCAATTGTGATTCACAATTTTATATACAATGCAGCTATTAACAGGCGCCTGTAGCAGGAAAGCGGATAACAGCTGCAAAAAAAATAAAAGGAAAGGAAGAAAAATGTTAGAAAAAATCTTCAAACTCAAACAAAACAACACAACGGTCAAGACAGAGATTCTTGCCGGTCTGACAACATTCATGACCATGGCATACATCATTGCTCTTAACCCAAACCTCCTCACCGGATTTGGTGCTGAGGGAACAAAAGCACTATGGAACGGAGTGTTCCTGGCAACATGTATTGCTTCGGCAGTCGGTATGTTTGTCATGGCATTTCTTGCCAACAAGCCATTTGCACTGGCTCCGGGTATGGGACTTAACAGCTTCTTTGCTGTAGTAGTTGCCAATATCGTAAGCATCACAGGTCTGTCATATGTTGATTCATTCCAGGCTGCACTGTGTATCATCCTTATTGAGGGTATTTTATTCTTCATACTTTCAATATTTAATATCCGTGACAAGATAGTAGATGCCATTCCTTATGGTGTCCGCATGGGTATTTCACCGGCTATCGGTCTTATGCTTTTAAATATCGGCTTTGGCTCAAATGCCGGTGTTTACTCAAAGGATGGCGGACCATTTTATGTGATGAAGGATTTCTTCGGTGCACTCACACCGGGACTTGCCAAAACAAATATGACAGATGGATATTCTTCAATGGTGCTCACTGTTGTGACTATGTTTATCGGACTTTTTGTTATCATTATTTTAGCTCATAAGGGCGTCAACGGAGCAGTACTTTTTGGTATGCTTGCAGCCTGCGTAGTTTACTGGGCAGGAGAGGCTATATTCTTTGGAACAAATCCTTTTGCATCACTTGCAACAGCTTCATTTGTGCCACAGTTTAAGGATATGGCAGATACAACACTGTTCAAGTTCGATTTCAAGGATTTCATCAGTATTGGATGGTTTACAGCAATTTCACTCATCATCACATTCTGTATCATAGATATGTTTGATACCATCGGAACACTTGTTGGTACTGCATCACGAGCAGGAATGGTTGATAAAGAGGGAAATATGCCAAACATGAAGGAGGCTTTGGTTTCCGATTCAGTTGCCACAATGGTTGGTGCCGTAACAGGTACATCTACAGTAACAACTTTTGTTGAGTCTGCATCAGGTGTAGAGGCCGGTGGACGAACAGGTCTTACAGCTTTCACAACAGGTATCCTGTTCCTTGCATGCATCTTTATAGCACCGCTTGCAGCAATCATTCCTGCCGCAGCAACATCATCAGCACTTATCTATGTTGGTATCCTGATGCTTGGCGGTCTTAAGAAGGTGGATTTCGAGGATCTCTCACAGGTTGCTCCGGTAGCACTCATGCTTATTGCAATGCCTATCTCCGGATCTATCGGACATGGTATAGGTCTTGGACTTATCACATATACTGTACTCAAGGTCTTTACAGGAAAAGCAAAGGAGGTTTCTATCCTTACTTATGCTATTTCGCTTCTTTTCCTTGTGAAGTTCTTCCTTGTAGTGTAGTGTTTAAAGCTTAGTGGTTCATAATGGTTATAGTACGAAAATGCCACTACAGCACAGTTTAATGCATCCGTAAGCCGGTACTGCGTCACTAAGAGGCTGTAAGAATTATATATTCAGTTTGTTATAGACCATGACACAACCGGCTTTTATGTGCCGTCCATGGCACATAACGCCTTGCCCCGCCATCCTTGGCGGGGCATTGTTGTGTGCGGATATAATTCTAACAGCCACTAAGTGACTGCGTAAGGCTTGCAGATACATTAAACTGTGCTGTAGCGGCATTTTCTTATGTGGTGACAATAATTTATATATACAAACATATGTTCTTGACATTTAAACATAATCCATGTAAAATCATAATATGGACAAGCATAATGAAGAGCACATTTATGTGGCAATAGATTTAAAATCATTTTACGCATCAGTAGAGTGCAGAGAGAGGGGAAAGGATGCTCTGACCACTAATCTGGTCGTGGCAGATCCAACCCGCACGGAGAAGACTATCTGTCTTGCAGTATCGCCGGCTCTTAAGGCATATGGCATACCGGGCAGGGCGCGCCTTTTTGAGGTGGTACAGCGTGTGAAGGAGGTAAACAAGCTGCGTCTGTCGAAGCTTATGGCGAGTGGACATGCTGCCGGGACAGTGGAGAGAAGCCGACAAATTGAGGGCGAACAATCTGATAGAAAACAATCAGCAGGTGAACAGCAAAAAAGACTCCAGGCTGAGGGCAATCCGGATGAAAGAAAAAAATATGTAACAGAAATTGATATAGCAGAAAATGATATAACAGAAAGCACAATGGCAGGCTTTGATTATGCATCATATAATGCGAAGCTGCTTGACGCACATCCTGAGTATGAGCTGACATACATTGTTGCACCGCCGCGTATGGCTTTGTATATGGATTACAGTACACGCATATACAATATTTATCTTAAGTATATCGCACCTGAGGATATCAGTGTTTACTCGATAGATGAGGTTTTTATGGATGTGACACACTATCTTCGCACTTATCACATGACGGCAAGGGAGCTTGCGTCTAAGATGATAGACGATGTCCTTAAGGATACCGGTATCACGGCAACCTGTGGCATTGGTACCAATCTGTATCTGTGCAAGATAGCCATGGATATTATGGCAAAGCATGCCATGCCTGATGAGCGAGGAGTGCGTATAGCAGAGCTTAATGAGAATAGCTATAGGCGAAAGCTATGGGACCACAGGCCGATTACCGATTTCTGGAGAGTGGGAGCAGGTTATGCCAAAAAGCTCGAGGCAGCCGGCATGTATACAATGGGAGATGTGGCCAGGTGCTCAACAGGCGGTTCGAATGATTTTTACAATGAGGAAAAGCTGTATAAGATGTTTGGCATCAATGCAGAGCTTCTTATAGACCATGCATGGGGGTATGAGCCTGTTACAATAGCTGATATCAAGGCATACAGACCGCAGACCAACAGTATCAGTTCAGGGCAGGTGCTTCAGGAGCCGTATGATTATGAGAAGACAAAGCTTATTGTGCGTGAGATGACGGACCTTCTTGTGCTTGATTTGGTAGATAAGAGGCTGGTTACAGACCAGATAGTACTCACTATAGGGTATGATATTGCAAATCTGTCTAATAAGGCTGATAGCTGTTTTGGCAATAATTATGACCACGCAGTAAATAATAAAGGAAGAGACAGTATTGGCGGTAAAAAAGGTACACACAGAGATTATACAGGTGAGATTACCATAGACCGATACGGCAGAAAGGTTCCAAAGCATGCACATGGTACAGCAAATTTAGGACGTTATACGTCATCCACGCGCATCATCATGGATGCTGTGATGGAGCTTTATGACCGTATCATAGATCCTTCTCTTCTGACACGAAGGATTACTGTGGTGGCAAACAGGGTCTGTGATGAGAGCAAGGTGCAGGAAAGTGAGCAGTTTGAGCAGCTTGATTTATTTACAGATTATCAGGCGAGGGCTAAGGAAAAGCTAAAAGAGGATGAGGCACTTTCCAAGGAGAGAAAGCTTCAGGAGGCTATGATTTCCGTCAAGAAGAAATATGGAAAGAATGCCATGCTAAAGGGTATGAATCTTGAGGAGGGGGCCACAACTATTTCAAGGAACAATCAGATTGGCGGACACAAGGCATAGCAGCAACTGCTGTGGTTCTTAAACGGATTTTTTTAGTGGTTTAAAATAGTTACGAAAAAGTATATAAGGAGCATGGCATGGGAAAATATGATGATATTATAGATTTACCACATCATGTGTCAAAGGTACATCCGCAGATGTCTATATGGGACCGCTCAGCACAGTTTGCACCTTTTGCGGCACTTACAGGTCATGAGGAGGCTATTGCAGAGACAGCGAGGCTAACAAATGAGTGGCATGAGCCTGATGAGGACAAAAAAAGAGAGCTTGATGAGAAAATGAATGAGCTCATGATGCTTTATAGAAAGCGTAATTTCAATTCAGACAGTTTATATGACGAAAATGTCATAAACACCATGGCAGAGAATTATTTTGAGGTGACATATTTTGTGCCGGATGAACACAAGGATGGGGGCAGCTATGAGCATGTGACAGGATATCTTAAAAAGCTTGATAGCATAGGGCACCTGATGATAGTTGTGGATGATAATGGTACAGAGACTATAATTGATACAAGAAGAATATATGATATCAATTTGAGATGATTTTGTTAGGAATGCATTACTTGTAAATATAGTATAGAAAGCAGAAAATTATAAAGATGGACAAGCAGATAGAAAGAGCCGGTGATGACAATAAAAATAATATTGGTGTGTTATATGGCATCGGTGTAGGTCCGGGAGATCCCGAGCTTATAACTTTAAAGGCTATTAATACGATAAAAGCATGTGATATAATTGCAATCCCTGCAGTTTCAAAAGAGGAATGCTATGCGTACAGCATAGTGCAGGCTGTTTTACCGGAGATAGAGAAAAAACAGATTATGTGCACTCCGTTTCCCATGATAAAGGACAAGGAAAAGCTTACTATATCACACAATAAGATATACTGTGACATAGTTAATGAGCTTGAAGATGGGAAAAATGTGGCAATGCTTACAATTGGCGATCCAAGCGTGTATTCGACATATATGTATATCCATAAGCGTGTCATACAGGCAGGTTTTACGGCAGTGATGATAAGCGGTGTGCCGTCGTTTTGTGCAGCTGCAGCGCAGCTTGGCATTTCGCTTGGTGAGATGATGGATGAGATACATATCATACCGGCTTCGTATGATGTGAGGGATACTGTGGGCTATGGTGGAACCTGTGTATACATGAAATCCGGAAAGAAGCTTGCAGAGCTTATAGAGGTGCTTCGCACAGGAGATGCTATCAGAAAAAAGAAAATGACAGTGTATGGTGTGACAAACTGTGGCATGGAGTCTGAGCGTGTGTACAGGGGGCTGGATGAGCTTACCGAAGCAAAAGGATATCTGACAATAGTTATAGTGAAATATAGCTAAAATGAGAGTTTACTTTTTGTGCATAATTGCTATAATAGTATGGTGAACCGAATATATAAGTATTTGAATATAGAAAAGAGCTGAAATATCACATGAGTATAGTAGATAAATTTGGAGAAAAAGTAGGCGAGATAGCAGAAAACGATCCTGTCAAGGCAAGGAAGCTTTTACTTGCAGGATATAGATTACAGGAAAAAAGATTAGCATTATTTCCGGACAGAAAGCTTCCAATGTCAGGGCAGTATGTGGCAAAGATTGTCATGAATAATATCATACAGGCACTTGCAAAGCCTGAAAATGCCGCCATGGTCAGTATTTTTGTACCGGGTGAGCTTTTGACGGCGGCAGGTCTCACACCATATTCGGTTGAGGCATTATCGTGCTTTATTGCAGGAACTAAATGCGAGCAGGCCTTTCTAAGGCAGACTGAGAAGGAAGGCTTTCCGGAAACTATGTGCTCGTATCACAGGGTTTTTCTGGGCGCAGCATTAAACGGTATAGTGCCAAAGCCAAAGTGCATGGTGTATACAAACCTGGCATGCGATGGCAATATGATGACATTTCCGTATCTCAAGGAGAGATATGAAATACCAAGTTTTTATATAGATGTTCCATATGAGAAGAATTATGACTCTGTTATGTATGTAGCAAAGCAGCTTAGGGAGCTTAAGAATTTTTTACAGGATGTCACCGGAAGAGAAATCACAGAGGAGTCTGTGAAAAAGGCTGTAGATAAGAGCAAAATTGCATCAAATAATTATTACAGGCAGCTTCACCTGAGAAAAGGACATGATATTGCATCAACTCTCACAAATGAGCTGTATGCGCTTTTCATGTGTCATCTGCTTGCAGGAACTGATGAATCAGTCAGATATACACAGCTTCTGAGAGATGATGTGAGACGTGCACCGGCAGGCGATGGATTTCATGTACTTTGGATGCACACCATGCCGTTTTTGCAGGATGCAGTGAAGGATGTGTTCAATTACAGTGATACAATCCATATCAGTGCAAGCGATTTTATAGCGGATGGTTTCAGAAGCATGGAGTCGGATGATCCTTACGAGGCACTTGCCGAAAAAATGGTTTACTGCATTTATAATGGCAGCGTGAACCAGAGAATAGAGGAGGCAAAGGAACTTGCCGACACAGTTGGAGCAGACGGTGCTGTACTTTTTGCGCACTGGGGCTGTAAGAATACAATCGGTGCATCAAGCCTTATAAAGCGCTCACTCGAGAGCGAAGGACTTCCAACTATGGTTTTAGACGGGGACGGCTGCAACCCGGCAAATGCCAGTGACGGACAGATTTCCACAAGGCTTCAGGCATTTGTGGAGATGCTTACAGAGCAGGAACGTAATTAGAAATAATACACCGGTTATTGCGTCCGGTGTGTGGATATTTACTATAAACCAATTTCAGAAAGTGGAAAACAGATGATAAATTATGTTTGTAAATATGCTCCGGTAGAGCTGTTTAAGGGCTTTGGACAGGACTGTGCTGTGCTTGAGGAGATGCCGGAGAATTTCGATAAATCAGATAAGATAGCTCATGCGAATCTCTGCGGATTCGGCAAATCAGTCATACAGGCTGTGCTCGAAGGCAAGGTAGAGGAGCTTGTGCTCGTGAACTGCTGTGATTCAATGCGCAGAGTCTATGATATCATAGAGAATACAAAGAAATGCAAATTCATGTATATGCTTGATCTGCCTCATGAGGATAACGAGTGTGAGAACATAAAATTTGCACAGTCAATTCTGCGTTTGAAGAAAGCATATGAGAGATATTCGCACAGGACATTTGACAGGGAACTTTTTATAAAGTCATTTGCAAAACCTGAATCTGAGCGCAAGCCATACATAGGTCTTATGGGTGTGCATGTGAGCAGTATTCTTGAGAAGACAATACGTGAAAATATGCAGATGGATGTGGAAAATATGACATGCACATCCGGCAGAAATCTCATTATTTTACAGAAGGATCTTAGAAATATGGATGAGGAGACTCTCTTTGTAGCATATGCAGAGAGTCTCCTCGGACAGATGCCATGTGCCAGAATGAACAATAATACAAGAAGAAACCAGCTCTTTTTAGACCCAAGTCTTAAGGGCATCATATATCACACGATAAAGTTCTGCGATTACTATGGTTTTGAGTATGCAAGCATAAAGAATAATATTAAGGTGCCTCTTTTAAAGCTTGAGACGGATTTTACAAGCCAGAGTGCCGGGCAGCTTCTGACAAGGATACAGGCATTTGCAGAGACAATAGAGGGCTCAGATGACATGGACCCTACAAAAGGCATAAGCGAGGAGGCAAGAAGAAGGATGGAATCAGGAGTCTACTATGTAGCAGGAATTGACAGCGGCTCAACAAGCACCGATGTGGTGATACTGGATCAGGATGGGAAAATTAAATCGACAATGATTATTCCAACAGGTGGCGGCGCTATGATGAGCGCCGAAAAGAGTCTGGAGAAGGCTGTAGAAAAGGCCGGTATATCAAAGGATGATATTGTAAGGATTGTAACAACAGGATATGGACGTGCATATATCAACAGCGGTGATGACAGCATCACAGAGATTACATGCCATGCAAAGGGCGCGCATTATCTGAATCCAAACGTGCGCACAGTTATTGACATAGGTGGACAGGATATAAAGGCAATCAGTATAGATGAAAATGGTGCTGTGAAGAATTTCCTGATGAACGATAAATGTGCGGCAGGAACCGGACGTTTTCTGGAGATGATGGCAAGGACCCTCGGACTTTCACTTGAGGAGATGAGCACCATGGGACTTGAGTGGAAGGAAAACATTGTGATTTCAAGCATGTGTACAGTTTTTGCAGAGTCTGAGGTAGTATCGCTGGTGGCACAGAACAAGGCTGTTTCTGATATTATCCACGGACTAAACATGTCTGTAGCTTCAAAGGTAGGCGCACTTGCAGCAAGGCTTGGGCAGGATAATCCGGGTGAGTATATGATGACAGGCGGAGTGGCAAAGAACAAAGGCATCACAAATGCGCTTGAAGAAAAGCTTGGCGCAAAGCTGTATATTTGCGATGAGGCACAGCTTTGCGGAGCGCTTGGTGCAGCACTTTTTGCATATGAGAAGTGCAGGGAAGCTTAATAGAGGGAATATAGCAAACCACCAGTTGAACTGGTGGTTGCTGACTTTACTCCATGATTTTTCCGTCAATACTTATTGTTACAACCTGCCATGGTATGAATTTTCCACTAGCTTGAAGAGCTTTTTTGGCCGCAATTTCCAGGCCGCCACAGCAAGGAACTTCCATTCGGACAATAGTTACACTTTGAATGTTGTTATTTTGAATAATAGCAGTCAGCTTTTCACTATAATCCACCTGATCTAATTTAGGACAACCAATTAAAGTTACCTTGTTTCGAATAAAATCCTGATGAAAAGCGGCATAAGCGTAAGCAGTACAATCAGCTGCGATTAAAAGCTTTGAGCCGTTAAAATATGGTGCATTAACAGGAGCCAGTTTAATCTGTACCGGCCAGTTTTGAAGCTTTGATCCTGAATCTGCGGTTGAAGTGGCTTTTACAGGCTCAGATGTTTCAGTTCGTCTGATCTGCATGATTTTAGATCCAGGACAGCCGGAGTGAGAGGTCATTGCCCGGTTTTTGGCAGCTATTTTTTTCTGAGCTTCTTTTACGGCTTCTTCATCATAGGCAGGTGCTTCTCTCTCCTCAAATGAGATGGCTCCGGTAGGGCATTCAGGGAGACAATCTCCTAGTCCGTCGCAGAAATGTTCTCTCACCAATTCTGCTTTTCCGTCAATGATATCAATGGCGCCTTCGTGGCAGGCAGATGCACAGGCACCACAGCCGTTACATTTTTCTTTATCAATCTTTATAATCTTTCTTATCATTTTTAACCTCCGTCAATAGTATTTAGCGTTTGTTTATGCTAGAATTATAGTATTATAAATACAACTAGTATGTTTGATTTCCAACAGGGAGGAACTATTTTGCAAAAATATTTATCAATCCTAAGAAACAGTCCATTTTTTAAAGGTCTAACTGATAACGAGATATTATCCATTTTGCATTGTGTAAACGCAACAACAATTTCTAAAAAGCGAGATTCTTATATTTTCAGAGCAGGTGATATTACCGAAGTAATGGGGATTGTGGTGTCAGGCTGCGTCCTCATTATTCAAGAAGACATCTGGGGACATCGGAATATTTTGTCAAAATGTCACGCAGGCGATTTTTTTGGTGAGCCGTATGCAGCAAGCCAGAGAGCTGTCTTAAATATCAGTGTGGTAGCAGATGAGGATTGTGAGATTATTCTATTAAATGTCAAAAGACTTCTGATTACCTGTCCAACTGCGTGTGAGCATCATCAGAAGCTGATCCGTAATCTGGTCAGTGTCCTGGCAAATAAGATACTGATTCTGAACGATAAGATCACACATGTTGGGAAGCGAACGACGAGAGATAAACTATTATCATATCTGTCGGCAGAATCTATCAGACATTCGTCGTTATCTTTTGATATTCCTTTTGATAGGCAGCAGCTGGCAGATTATCTTTGTATTGATCGTGCAGCAATGTCTACAGAGATATCAAAGTTACAAAAAGAGGGCTTTATAAAAACAAATAGAAATCATTTTGAATTAACTGTTTCTGATGATGCGGATTCACCCGGTCCAGGACGGAAACGGTCGTGTGGGCAGACTGATTATGTTTAAGGAGTGCCTAAAATACAATATTGTTCCGTTTATCATTGGGGACAATTTGAAAATGTTCTATTATCGTGGATTGAAGGAATGGGACAACGAAAAAGGCTATCTGGATTATTTTAGAATTGCATCATAACAAGTTCAATTTAGTCATTTGTGCTTAAATGACTAAATTGAACTTGATTTTGATTAAATTAAAAGATATAATTCAATTAAGTCATTTTGTTAAAAAGACGAAGTTAAATTCAAAATGAGGTAATTAAAATGAAACAATTTGATTACACGGAAAAATGGAAAAAATTGCTTACACCAGAAATTGTAAGTTATCTTACAACAATTCATGAGTACAAAGGTAAACAGCACTTGATTGCTGAACGCCATGCTGATGTACTGGAAAATCTTGTTGAGATGGCAAGGATTCAAAGTACAGAAAGCTCTAATAAAATTGAGGGTATTTATACTTCTGATGAACGATTGAAAAAAATTGTTTTAGATAAGACAATGCCAAAGACGAGAAATGAGCGTGAGATAGCGGGATATAGGGACGTGCTAAACACAATACATGAGAATTTTCAACATATTCCGATTCGAGATACATTTATATTACAGTTACATAGAGATTTATATAAATTCGAGAATACCTCTAATGGAGGAAGATTCAAGACAACTGATAATATTATTGAGGAAGAAGATGAAAGGGGCAATAAGTTTGTTAGGTTCAGACCATTACCTGCCTGGGAGACACCAGACGCAATCATTAATTTATGTACAGCTTATAATGAAGCAATCAACAAAGGCGAAGCAGACTCACTTTTGTTAATTCCCATGTTTATTATAGACTTCTTGTGCATCCATCCGTTTAATGACGGAAATGGAAGAATGAGCAGATTATTGACCTTGTTATTGTTATATCAAAATGACTATATTGTTGGAAAATATATCAGTTTGGAAAAACTGATAGAGAAGACAAAGGATAGTTATTATGATGCTTTACAGGCAAGTTCACAAGGATGGATGGAAGACGAGAACAATTACGAGTATTTTGTAAAATATATTCTGGGAATAATTACCGCAGCATACCGTGAATTTTTTGATAGAACACAGATTGTTGAGAAAAAGAGAATACCTAAACCGGATAGGATTGAAGAATTGATAAAAAATCATTTAGGTACAATCACAAAAGCTGAGATTGTTAAAGAAGCGTCAGGAATAAGTACAACGACAGTGCAGCGGACACTAACAGATTTAGTCAAGGCAGAGAAGATAATAAAGATTGGAAATGGCCGTTATACAAAGTATAAATGGAACTGGGATAAGGAGACTTAAAAAAGTGATAACAGGAGAATTAAAAAATAAAATAGACAGTTTGTGGGAGATTTTCTGGACGGGAGGTCTTACAAACCCATTAGATGTAATTGAACAGATGACATATCTCATGTTCATTCATGATTTAGACGTATCAGATAATACACATGCAAAAGAAAGTGCTATGCTTGGGCTTCCGTACGAAAGTGTATTTGCAAAGGAAGTAAAAATTGGTGAGAGAACTATTGATGGAACACAGCTTAAATGGTCTGTTTTCAGGGACTATCCAGCGGATAGAATGTATTCTGTAGTGCAGGAAATGGTATTTCCGTTTATCAAGAATCTGCATGCTGATAAAGATAGTGCTTTTTCAAAATATATGGATGATGCAATCTTCAAGCTGCCTACACCATTAATGCTTTCTAAAGTTGTGGATGCAATGGATGATTTATATATGCAGATGGCAAAACTGAATGATTCAGATGCTAGAGGAGATGTGTATGAGTATCTTCTTTCAAAACTAGCCACAGCAGGGGTAAATGGTCAGTTTAGGACACCTCGTCATATCATTAAAATGATGGTAGAACTAATGAATCCTAAAGCTGATGATGTAATCTGTGATCCAAGCTGTGGTACAGCAGGATTCCTTGTGGAGGCAGGAGAATATCTGTGGGCTAATAAGAAAGATGAAATTTTTTATGACAAGCAGAAAAAAGACCATTTTATGAATCATATGTTCTATGGTTATGATATGGACAGAACGATGCTCCGTATTGGCGCTATGAATATGATGAATCATAGAGTAGAAAGTCCGTTTATAGAATACAGAGATAGTTTATCAGACCAGAATACAGATAAGGATAAATATTCACTGATTCTGGCAAATCCTCCTTTCAAGGGAAGCCTTGATGCAGATATTGTATCAGCAGATTTGTTAAAGGTGTGTAAAACAAAGAAAACAGAACTTCTTTTCTTAGCATTATTTGTTCGAATGCTTAAAGTAGGTGGTAGATGTGCCTGCATCGTTCCTGACGGAGTATTATTTGGTTCTTCAAAGGCACATAAGGATATCCGAAAAGAAATTGTGGAAAATCAAAGACTCGAAGCAGTTATCTCAATGCCATCAGGAGTGTTCAAACCATATGCAGGAGTATCGACAGCTATCTTGATTTTTACAAAGACAGAGCATGGTGGAACAGATAATGTATGGTTCTATGATATGCAGGCAGATGGATTTAGTCTGGATGACAAGCGTTCTCCAATTGCTGATAATGATATTACGGATATCATTGAAAGATTCCGTAACCGTGATGCTGAGTCAGACAGAAAACGTACAGATAAGTCATTTATGGTGCCTAAGCAGGAAATCGTTGATAATGCGTATGATCTTAGTATTAACAAGTATAAAGAAGTGGAGTATGTGCCTGTGGAGTATCCGCCTACATCTGAGATTATGGCTAATATTCGTGAGATTGAGATTGAGATTGGGAACGAGATGGAAGAGTTGGCAAGATTGTTAGGAGAATGATATTATGGCAAAAGTAAGTAAACGAGGTGGATTTTCCGATAGGAATAAAATCAAACCGGAAAATACAGAGATTCAGTTAAAAGAGTTTGATAAGAGAACTAGAGTACAATTGCAAAATATGATTAGCCAGTTTTATAAGGATATATATGGTAATACATATTGCGGAAAGGAATATATACAGAAATTTTTTAGATATGTTATAGGAACTATTTATTCGGAAACGGTGGATACTAGTCGGACATATTATGATGATGAAGTGTTTAAAATTATTAATAATACCATACAAGAGGATGATTATGATGATGTTTTAACACTGATAGAAGCAATTATTCAGTATTGGGATTCGTATCTAATAGATGTGAGAGGATATGACTATTATAATGCTTATGATAATAGTTATCGAAGCTGCTCTATTTATGAAATTGCCAATTCATATTTACAAAGAGAATATGTAGGATATAGATTCATAGATGAGCAACTTACACCAATAAGTGATGATTATGAGCTGGAAGCAGTAAAACAGGCATTGGATAATCCGTATTCGCCTGTATATGAGCATTTATCCAAAGCAAATAAGTTGCTTGGAGATAGAACATCTCCTGATTATGAGAATTCTATCAAAGAAAGTATTAGTGCGGTTGAAGCATTATGTGAAATACTTACTGGAATAACAGGAAAAGAGGCTTCATTGGGAAAACTGTTAAAAAAATTAGAAGATAATGGTGTAGTGATTCATGCAGGACTGAAAGCGGCTTTTAATATGCTATACGGATATACATCAGATGCTAATGGAATAAGACATGCTGGCAATATTGGTGGATCATCATCAACATTTGAAGAAGCAAAATTTATGTTGGTGTCGTGTAGTGCTTTTGTGAATTATTTGATTGCAGTTAGTGCGAAATGATAGAATAGAAAGGAAGACAAATTCGGATTTGTAAGGATAAAACTATGGAATTTAAAAGGTATAAGGAGTTAGTTGAAAAATATTATCAAAATGATTGTAGAGAACTCAATTTTCAAAATAGAGTTATAATTCCATTTCTTGAGAAATATAGTCCTAATTTTTATGATGTGGTTGATTCTAGTACACTTTATCGAAACTGGGAAAGGTATAAGGATGACATGGGAAATGGAGTTTGTAGAGGAACTTTTGCAGAAAAATTTACACCAGATTTGCTTGTGATAAAAAATTGGAAATTATTTGCAGAAAGAAAAGAAAAACCACGTATAATTGTTGAAGTCAAACGTCCAACCGCAAATTCTAAAAGCGAGAGAACTCATGCAGATAAAGAAATTAAAGAGTATATGGGAAAAGCCGATTATGTCATATTAACTAACTGTATTACTTGGGAATTTTACAAAAAGGGAGAATTGATTGAGCCAATAATATGTTTGGAAAAAGATAAGAAATCAAAAGTTTGTGAGCGAATGGACTCTGAGAATAGGACTATAAATTGGGTGGATGAAGAAAATGCATGGTTAGATATTAAGACAAAATTGAAAAGTATTATAGATTGATAATGTGAATTTGCAGGGATGGTGTAGATGGAATATATAGCATTGAAAAATATTTGTAAAATAAATATGGGGCAATCGCCTGACTCGTCTAGTTATAATGATAATAAGGATGGAATTCCTTTTTTCCAAGGAAATGCAGATTTTGGAGAGAAATATCCTGTAACTAGAGTATGGTGTAATGCACCAATAAAAGTTGCACAACCTAATGATATTTTAATATCGGTAAGAGCACCTATTGGAGCTTTGAATTTTGCTAAAGAAGAATGTTGTATAGGACGAGGACTTGCTGCTTTAACACCAGATAGAAGTAAAGTATCATTAGAATTTATTTACTGGGTACTTAAGTGGAAGAAAGCAGAACTTAATAGTAAGGGGACTGGTAGTACATTCAAGGCGATAAGCAGGAAAGTGCTTGAAGAAACATTGGTGCCAGCTATTGATTTTGAAAAACAATATGAATATGCAGAAATATTAGGAAAAACGTATAGTGTAATAAAAAAGTATAAGAAAGAATTAAATTGTTTAGATGGTCTCATTAAAGCCCGATTTGTCGAGATGTTTTATGACAAAGGCTATCCTATTCTAAAGTGGAATGATGTTTTTAACACAACTACGGGAAAGCTAGATTCTAATGCTGCAGTTGAGGATGGAGAGTATCCATTTTTTACTTGTTCAAAAGAAGTTCTTAGAATTGATAAGTTTGCTTTTGACCAAGAAGCTTTACTTTTGGCTGGTAATAATGCGGCTGGTAAATATGATGTTAAGTACTATAACGGCAAGTTTAATGCATATCAGAGAACTTATGTATTAGGATTAAAAGAGGACTGGTCTTATCAGCTTTTTAGATATCAGTTAGAGGATAAACTTGTTTATTTGCAACAGCAATCGTTAGGCGGTTTAACGAAGTACTTGACTATGAAAATACTGGGAAAACTCGATTTTATTATTCCGCCAATAGAGAAGCAAATAGCGTTTGAAGTGTTTGCGAATCAAGTCAACAAATCAAAAGTTGCAGTTCAAAAAGCATTAGACGAAACACAAATGTTATTTGATAGTTTGATGCAAGAATATTTTAATTGATGAGGTGAAGTAAATGAATATAATTGATGAATTAAATTGTTTTTTTACAGGAGGTAGCCCATACAATATGGTTTCTTTTGCAATTGGAGTATTATCTTTGTTATTTAGTGTTATTAGTTTTTATTCGGCAAATAAAGCAAAAACTAATGCAGCGGAAGCAGCCGACAAGGCGAAGCATGCATCAGAAAAATTAGATATATTTGAAAGCCAATTAGCATATACCAATCAATTAAAAAATGAATATGAAAAATTGCTTAAATCGGCTCAAAACTATATAGGAAATAACAAAGATAAAATCAAGATGTATATTTCATTATTAAATCGTATGAAAAATAGTCGAGCTTGTTTGCTTAATAGAGATGAAATAGAAGAAGCAATCAATAATTTAAATAAGTTGATAAAAAGTTCAATTATAAGTGATGATGAATCGGCAATTTGCATTGCAAATGGACTGGTCGAATCGTTTATTGAATCATTGGGCTTTATGATAGTAGGTGAAGAAGTAAATGAGATATAGTTTTTGCTTATCAAAATTTTAGAAAGTAGAAAACGAAATAATAGGAGGCTGTTATGGAAAAATATAATCAGTTTAAGGCGCTTTATGACGAAATTGATATTTTAATTTCAAACCATGTTACTAGTTCGAATACAGAGTTTATTAAATGGCATAAAAAAGTAGAGAGATTTTTAAAATTATATTACAATGAAGGAGATGAGTATAATGATTTTGTCAAGACCTCATTTACTTTATCATTGTGGACCTTTAGTACACCTGATAGTGCTTGGGTAGAAGCTTGTGCAGATGCGCTTAGAAAGACAAAAGCAATTTTTGAAGTATATCTTGAAGAACTGCAAAGAGAAGATGGAGAGGATACTTTAGCAAATAATGAAAATAAAATTGAACCTGTAAATAATAAAGTTTTTGTTGTACATGGACATGATGGAGAATTAAAAAATGCGATTGCTAGAACACTTGAAAGACAAGGCATTGAACCAATAATTTTATCAGAACAGGTGAATTTGGGAACAACAATTATAGAAAAATTTGAAAGAAATAGTGAGGTCAAAGCAGCAATTTGTTTGTTTACTGAGGATGATATGGGCAAATCTAAAGCTGATGAAAGCTTGAAGGTTAGAGCACGGCAGAATGTTGTATTTGAAGCAGGGTATTTTATTGGTAAACTTGGAAGAGAGAATGTAGTTCTACTTGCAAATAAAGAAATTGAAATGCCAAGTGATTTATATGGAGTGGTTTATACTGATAATACCATGTGGGAAATTCAAGTATTAAAGGAATTACGAGAAATGGGGTTTGCAATTGATTTGAATAAAGCGATTTAAGACAAGCTAGGGTGAAATAACATAAAAAATATTGTAAAAAAAATCTGATGTTTGAGTGATAGATGTAATAATATTTTGGATAAATTATTTTTATATGATGAAGTTGAATGGAGGCTGGGGATGGCATTGCTGACAGTATATCATGGCGGATATCAAGCAGTTGAAAAGCCAGAGATAAGAGCAAGTAAAAACACAAAGGACTTTGGAACGGGCTTTTATTGTACAATAATAAAAGAACAGGCACAAAGATGGGCAAGACGTTACAATACAAAAATTGTATCAATATATGATGTGAAGATTTTCTCTGAATTAACAATTATGGAATTTAAAGAGATGACAGAGGAATGGCTTGATTTCATTGTAGCATGCAGAAGTGGACAGCCGCATGATTATGATATTGTGATTGGAGCTATGGCTGATGATCAGATTTATAACTATGTTTCTGATTATATAGACGGAACTATTACCAGAGAACAGTTCTGGGTATTAGCGAAATTTAAATATCCCACATATCAGATAGTTTTCTGCACAGATGAGGCATTAAAATGTTTGAATTATAGAGGATTTGAGGAGGTGCGATAGTGGCTGACCGGGAAAGAGAAAATAAAAAGGATAATGATTTATTTTTTACTTGCAGTCTAATCGAATACATTTCTCGTAAAACGAAAAATATTCGTGCTGATGTAGTGAATAAACTTGGAAAGACTAGAATTAGCAAGATTTATGAGCTTGCTGATGTATATCATTGCGATAATATTGACAGTGTTAGTGATTATTTTATTGATGACGCAAATATTCACATGGGAGAATTTGATAATTTATCTGATTGTGGCTACGCAGTGCCATCACATTGGGATATAGGAAAAGTGTACAAACGCTTGATAAAAATGGTTGCAGATGATGAAAAAATAGAAACTGTTGATGCACTGATAGAAGTGTACAGTTCGTTTATCAGTTCTAAGATAGATGATTACAATAGCAGCGTTTATTATGAAAATCCTAACTACATTTTTGAATGCTATAAGGAAAATAAGATGTTATAAAGAATATGGTTGTAGGATGTTGGTATCAGATGAGGAGAAACCAACATGGAAGAAAAAATTGTAATAGTATTGAACGAAATGTCAGAGTATTTATCAATTACTCAGATGAAAAAACTGCAAGAGGTGATTATTAAAACATTTGCTGAAAATGAAGCATCAAAAGTAAATATAAAGAATGAAGACTTTTTGAATATGTTTTTGGCAGCGAAGAGAATTGAGGGATGTTCGGAAAGAACGATTAATTACTATAGGGTAACAGTACAACATTTATTGTCGTGTACTGAGAAAAATGTTCGAAAGATTTCAACTGAGGAAATGAGAGAGTATTTATCAAACTATCAGAAGCGTAACAATTGCTCTAATGTAACCATTGATAATGTTCGTAGAAATATTTCAAGTTTCTTTTCGTGGCTGGAAGAGGAAGATTATATCTTAAAAAGTCCGATGAAAAGAATACATAAAATTAAAACGAAAAAGATTGTCAAAAATACCATCTCGGATGAAGAAATAGAAAAACTACGTGACAACTGTAAGGAAAAAAGAGACTTGGCTATGATTGATTTATTGTATTCAACAGGAATCAGAGTGGGGGAACTGGTCAATCTTAATATAGATGATATAAATTTTGAAGGAAGAGAATGTGTTGTTTACGGAAAAGGAGACAAGGAGCGGAGAGTATATTTTGATGCAAAGACCAAGGTTCATTTAAAACAATATCTTGAAAATAGGATTGATAATAATGAGGCTTTATTTGTGACTTTGGACGCTCCATATGAAAGATTAAAAATCAGTGGCGTTGAGATAAGATTACGAAATATTGGAAGGACTTTAAACCTTGAAAGAATTCATCCGCATAAGTTTCGAAGGACAATGGCAACAAGGGCAATTGATAAAGGAATGCCAATCGAGCAGGTGCAAAGGTTGTTAGGACATTCTCAAATAGATACTACTATGCAGTATGCTATGGTGAATCAAAATAATGTTAAAACATCTCATCAAAAATATATAGCGTGATTATAATATAAATTCGGATTTGTTGGGATGATGTAGATGAAGATTAAAGATATTTGCACTTCTGTAACAGATGGAAGTCATAATCCACCGCAAGGAATTGAGAAAAGCGAATATATGATGTTGAGCTCAAAAAATATTTTTGATGATGAAATAACATTTGATGAACCGCGTTTTCTCTCTGAAAAAGATTTTGAAAGAGAACACAAGCGAACTCAGATAGCAGTGGGCGATGTTTTGCTTACTATTGTTGGAACTGTTGGGCGAACAGCTGTTGTAGATGAAGATATGCCAGCATTTGCTTTACAGAGAAGCGTTGCTGTGCTTCATCCAAAGAATGATGTTTGTTTGCCTAGATTTTTAATGTATGCTTTGAGAGGAAAACGTACATATATTGAAAATAGAGCAAAGGGTGTAGCTCAAAAAGGAATATACCTCAAAGAAGTATCTGATATAGATATATATATTCCAGATATATCAAATCAAGAAATAATAATAAATAAATTAGATAAAGTTAATACGATTATTAAACTCAGACAAGAAGAATTACTTGCATTAGACAACCTCATCAAAGCCCGATTGAACAAAATCGCTGCGCGATGGCCTGCCAAGGCTGTGGCGCAGTTTTA
>ENA-OYAW01000019-OYAW01000019.1-human-gut-metagenome-genome-assembly--contig:-NODE-19-length-43203-cov-7.724437_pt1 | contig 43203 bp, 46 predicted proteins | sample MGYA00244521_ERZ652827 | MGnify/ENA primary metagenome ERZ652827 (study PRJEB26926, sample SAMN06164398) | human gut metagenome | biome: ENVO:00009003; feature: ENVO:2100002; material: ENVO:00002003... | reverse complement strand
AAGTGTCTACAGATTTAGGACGGCCAATGTACCGGAAGTTAGCAAGACGCCTAGGTGATTTATTTAAACTTTGCAGTTCCCGTATCAATGTTGCAAATAATGTTGCAAAACCAAATTCGCAACATTCCGAACCAAATTGCAACATTATGTTAAAAAATCCTGAAGATTTTAACACATCCGACGGAAATGTTAAAAGGGACAACAAATGATGAAAACTAAATACGGCAAAGAAATAAATCCTGATGATTTTCCCTATTTCGGACAATTCGGCGATTATGTCCGCCAAAACATAGACAGCGAGTGGGGCAAAGATAAAGAGCGGGAAATTACAAAAAAGCGGAAGTACGAGGTTCATCTTAATGCCGTTGCCGAAGTATCTATGATAATATTTATTGAAGCAGAAAACGAAGAAGAGGCAGAAGAAATTGCAAAACAAAAGGCTAAAAAGAATTATAGCGACTGGAACATTAACCTTTTAAGTAATGTCGCCGCTTGGAAAACAGAAGAGGAATGCGATGACGATTGATGAATTTATGCGCGATATTGCCCCGGAAATGCGCCCGGGCTGGATTGCTATGGATGAAACAGATATTTGGTATTGGTATATGGATAAACCAGAAATTGATGACCGTGGATTTGCACTCAAAAATTTATGTTATACGAGCTTGGAGTGCTTTGTCATAGACCCCGTTGACGATTGGCGGAAATCTTTACGAAAGGTAGGTAACTAATGGCATATTTAGAAGAACTGCTGCCCGAGTTCAGAAACGGGGCAAAGATTAGAGAGTGGAATTGGGATAAAGGTCATTTTATCTATTTAAGAAACGGTAAGATTTATGATGAGTGTAATGAAGCTCTTCCGTATAGTTTAAATGGATGTTCAGATTGGTTCCTAAGTAATAAATGGGAAATTTACAAAGCCCCTGAACCGGACTGGCAAAAGATTATCGACAACAAATTCCCCTGTTGGTTTTGGGACTCTTTCGGGAATTATAAGCGTTTAGATTTTTTAGCATATATCAAAGAGGGAAGCAGTTCGCCTTTTTTTGCTAGTTCGACTAGTGCAGGATACCCTTTTTGCCGCCCCGTCCGCAAAAATGAATTAACTTTTTACGAGGATAGGAACGATGATTAGAGCCGGACAGATTTATAAATCACAAGATATAAGTTGCCCTTTGGTTGTCATAAGAGTTGATGAAAGTAAATCTCCTTTTGCGTGGGTATATTTTATTTTCAACAATGGGTACGTTGAACGACTATGGAAAAAAAGCGTAGAGGCTTTTGAACTAATCGCCGAGTATCCGACTTGGCAAGAGGCTGTTAATAGCAAGGAATTCGCTGAAGGCATCTAGCCCTTTCCCCACACGGCTTATTAAGACGCAGATAGAGCGGAGTTCGGGGCGTGTGGTGTGAAAAATATCGAACTCGTTTCTATCACGCTGCCCTCCTTTCAAGCACTGTGCGGATGCTAAAACCGACCAGCCCGTAAGGGTTCAAGTTTCAGGCAGCGTAAAGTTAGGGACGAATGGCGGTACCGCACAACTCCGGGCGCAGATTTTGGATTAACAGGTTAAATTAAAACTGCTGCGCCCGCCTTTTAAACTTGACTCTTTGAAAGGACTTTAATATGAGTCTGCTAAATGCAAAACAGGCTGCAGAATATTTAGAAATCGGTATTTATTCTTTTAAATCCGAAGTGAAAAAAGGAAATATACGGATTAAGCCTGTCGGAAAACGCAAAATGTACAGAACAGAGGATTTGGAAAATTGGCGAAACAGCACAACCAGCCTTTCAGCTTATACAGACGCGGCAACATCTACCACGCGTACATATCGTTTGTCGCAAGCTCCGGAGAGCGGATACAATCTCGCATATCTACGCACCAAATACTTCCCGAAAAAGCAGCGCAATATTGCCTAAATTATATTGAACAAATTGAAAAACAAATAAAGCTTGATACAGGAAATAATGAAGTAGAAATAAGTTGCGAGGATGCCTTTGTCCTTTTCTTTGAAAATATCGGAAAATATCATCAAAACGCCAAAGACACTTTGCTTAAACTCAATACATTGTTAAAATATTTTAACAAAAAACTTTCAGAAATCACACCACAGGATGTGGCAAATTACATCCAAACTTATAGAAATCAAGGGAAAAAGCCTTCTACAATTAACCGGAACTTAACTGTATTATCATCTGTAATCAATTTTTGCAAAGACAGAAACTATCACACACCCAACATAAGCATTTCTAAATTTAAACAAAAGGAACCGGCTGAAAATATAAAATATCTTTCAGACTGGTCTATTGCACAAAAAATCATAGATAGAGCAGCCCCTCATCTGAAACCTATTATTTATACCGCCCTCTATACCGGAATGAGAAAAGGTAATATTTTAGGGCTGAAATGGGAAAACCTTGATTTTGTTTCCGATACTATCAACATAAAGGTTAAAGATAAAAATAAGATAGGCGGAAAAAATTTATCTATCCCAATAATTCCTCAATTAAAAGAAATCCTTTTGCAACAACCCAAAATCTGCGAATATGTTTTTACCTTTAATAGCAACCCCATACACAATATTGATGGAGCATGGCGTCATATTTTCTATAAAAGAAAAGACCAAAGAAATTTCAGCAAAGAATTAAACGACCCGGAATTACCTTATGTAAACTTCCACACCCTACGTCATACTGCTGCCACTTGGATTTTAAAACAAACAAATAATCTGCGCATCACTCAAGAAATTTTAGGCCATGCAAACATAAAAACAACACTCAAATATGCCCATATTTTAGATGGAGAAAAACGCCGAGCTTTAAATGCTGTATTTAGCGAAGTTTCACAAAATTTACACAAAACAGAAGAGATACAAAAGCAAAATATTGAAACAAATAAATAATAATTAAAAATAACTCTCCTTGACATGGATGTAGCAGAGGAGCGTTACCTCTACGGTCCACCACCTACTCCTTTTTCCCCACATAATCGCCATAAAGTTATCTTTTTCTGTACAGCTATAACGCTGCGTTTACCCGCTTTTCATATATCACAACACAATGTTATCGCTTTTTCCGTATAACAGCAACGCTGCGTTTACCCGCTTTCCCATATATCACAACGCAATATTATCGCTTTTCCTGTATAACAGCAACACAATGTTTATCCTGATTTCCCAGGTAACGTCTTGCCGACATTGCGGTATTTTTTGCTTAATGTCCGCCGCGCACGATATAGTCGGCCACCTCTTTGGCCGCCCGCCCCGCATCATTAAAATCGACCTTGACGCCGTTCCATTCGCAGACGCCGCCGCCGATGTCGTATTTGCAATACGGTGTTACGAAATAACGCCCGTAAACGCTTGAATCGTCAATATGAAAACGGATGTCTTCCGCCGCACAGTATTCGGCCTTGGCCTTGTTCCACAGCGTTGTGTCAACCTTAAAGCTCCCGTCGGAAAAAAGCTCCGCTTTGCCTTGTTGCTCATAAAAGTCCAAAATAGCCCACACCGTATCATATTCAATCCGGTTTTCGTCAAGATATTTGACCACGTCTTTCTTCGGCCCGCCGCTGATAACGTAAACCTTAACGCCCCGCTTGCGGATTTCATGACAGAACTTGGCAAAAAGCCCCGGCGCCGCCGAAATCACCCCGTGAAAGTCAATTCCTATTTTGCCAGTCATTGTTTATATCCTCCTCGTTATCCCTTTAAACGGCACCCGTCCCCGCGATATAGCGCACCCCTCGTTGCCCGTGGCATTTTCACCCCTGTGGCGCCGCCCTCCTTCCGTGGCGTTTTCACCCCTGTGGCAAGGCTATCGCCGCCTGTTGCGTTTTCCCCGTGCCGCCGCTCTCTTTCCGTACCGCCCCTCGTTGCCCGTGGCGCTGCCGCCCGTCAGTCTCCCGACGAAAACAGCTCCTTGAGCGAATTCGGTGCCAGCGTCGACAGCGGATTAATCGAAACCTTCGGCTGCGCCATACTGCCCGACACGCTGTAATTCGTCGCAAATACCGTACCGTCGCGTCCGGCCAAGACCTTGCCGACCAGCGGAATGTTGCCGATAAACGTATTCAGCCCGTATGCCGGAATAACCATACCTTTCGCTTCAATGTCCTCGTCCACGAGGTTATAGCGTCCGCTCATCGTTACCCCCAAAACCGAACCGAACATTCTGGCATCCGTCGTTTCCAGATTCTTGGTTGAAAACGTATAGGTAAACGGCGCGTTCAGGTGCGTAAACGTCAGCCCCTCGCCGGTCAGCATATCCACGATTCCCGTCAGCGATGCCACGCTCAGAATCTTGGCAAACACCGGCGTGTTGACCAATGCAAAATCGCGCATCCGCGCATGCCCTCTGAAATTTCTGTATTTGTCGCGCCGCGCCTCAATGCGCAGATTTCCGCCTTTCATGTTTTCATACAAACGCAGCACCTTGAGCGTGCTTCCTGCATTGTTGGAGTCGACGGTCAGCATATATTCGTCGCCGCGCGGCTCAAAATCAAGCTTCATCTTGACGTCGCGGCTCGCCCCGTAGTTGCCGACCAGATTCATGCGGTGCAGCCCGATGCCGTGGCGCAGTTCCGCCTTGCCCGCAAAATTAGTTACCGGCACCTTGTCGTTGGTCCAAAGCTTGTTTACGCCGATGACGATATCGGTATCCATAATGTCCGCCAGCGGATCTTTCAGGCTTTTTTTCTTCTGCTTTTTCTCCGCCGCGCTGTCTTTCTTTTTCTTGTCAAAAAAGTCCGTCAGGTCGTATGAGTCGCCCGATACCGTAACCTTCAGCGCCAGTTTCGGCTTGTAGTTGAAATCGACCCGCGCCTTGGCAAAAGCTTTGGGCGCCTTAATCTGGGTAACGTCAATCGTTTTCAGCCGTCCCTCGCTGTCCGCCGCCATCTTTCCCGTAGCCGAAAACAGTGCCTTAATCAGCTGAAAATGCGTTACTTCCTGCAACTTGCCGTCCTTAATCAGCATCGTCGCCTTGGCGCGGCACGGAAATCCTTTTTCTTTGGCAAAGCCCAGAAACGCATAGTCAATCGCCGTATCTTTCAGCGACCCGTCCACCGCCAGCTCAATCCGTCCGTCATTCAAAAACGTAAGCACTGCCTTGACGTCCGAACTGCCGGTAAAATACGGTGCCGCCAGAATCTCGCTCTCAATGCCGAGCGTTTTCAATACCTGGTCGTTAATCCGTACATCGGCGGTAATGCGGCTCTTGTGGCTCTTTTCGTGAAAATTCTCCTTGAGCGCCAGCTTAAGCGGCACACCCTGATATTTCGCCACGCCCTCAAGGTCAAACCCTTTTTCCGTCACAACCAAATGCAGCTCGTCTGCAACAAACGTCTTGCCGTCCTCCAGTCCCAGATATTCCACCTGTTTCAGGTTGCCGTTGACTTCCACTTTGATTTCTTCCGGCTTCAGGTTGGTTTTCAGCTCAAAGTCAAGTTTCAGATCAATGTCGACGTCGCCTGCCACCAGCTCCGGATTAACGCCCATTTCTTTGGTAAAGCCGAGCGGCTCGTGGTCAATCAGCTTCAGCGCGTCGGTAATCGTCGAATTTCCGGTCAAATCTATTTTGATAAAGTTGTCATACTTGTCCAAATCATACAGCAGCACGCTGCCCCCGGTCAAAATCACCCCGTCGGAAACGCCCTTGTCCACCTTGATGTCAATTTTGTCCTGTTCAAACAACGCGGTTCCGTACACGTTGCGGATAACCGGCATCCCTTCCAGATAGTGCAGGTTTGCGCCCGCAAACTCCGCTTTGCCCGCAAGCTTCAGCAGCCCGAAATGCGCCGCTTTTTTATCCCAGCCGAAGTCGAACGAAAAGTCGCCGTTGGCAATGCTCCCGCCGTACAGGCTTTCCTTGCACCACGCCCACGCTTTTTCGCCGAGGTAGCGCGGCCACAGGAGCGACAGTTCGTCCATCTCAAACGCCCCGACTTTCGCCCGGAAATTGACTTTGAAATTCTCCAGGTTCCCTTTGAAGAAATAATCCTTGAACCCAGACGCCGACAAACTCAGCTCCGCCTTCTTGCCGTCAAAGTCAAACGCCGCGTTTTCGATTTTGACCTTGTCCAGTCCGCCGTGCAGCTGCCCTTCCAGGTTAAAAGACGATACGTCATAGTCAAAGTCTTCGCTGTCGCCGAAGCCGATTTTGCCGCGTCCGCCTTCAATCGCAAAGCTGACGTCTTTGATATAGTCGCCGGGGTTGTCGGCGAAATGCCTTTTGTCTTTCAGGACTTTCCCGAAGTCTATCAGCGCCGACAGCCTGCCGTTGACCGGAATGTCCACCATGCGGATATCGCCTTTTTCCGGCATCAGGATATCGTACAAATCCGTAATCACCAAATCGGAGAAATTGAGTGTATAACGCACTTCATCGTTCAGCAGCCGGTATTTCAGTGTCATATCAAGCGCCGACGTGCGGTTTTCAAACCTGACCGCGCTGTCCGCCCGGATAATGATATCGGCAATGCCGCGCTCAAACGCAAAGTCCATGTCCGTAAACGTAAACTGCTGCCCCGTTTCCGCTTCCGTCATATCCAGCGTCGCATCGGTAACGCTGATATTGTTGATAAAACTTTCCAGATACAGCCGCTCCGGAGAATTGAACCGCTCCATAAAATCTTCAAACTGGGTAAAGTAGAATTCCAGCTTCTTGAGGGTGCGCGCCGCCCGCCGCCGCTCGCGCCGTTCCTGCAGCGCCTCGGGCGACAGCGGTTTCCCGTCCCGGCCGGTTCTTATTCTGCCTCCCGCCTTTCCGCCCGCGCCTCCGATTTTCTTTCCCCCCTTTTTTTCGCCGGTATCAGCCGCCAGCGCTTTTCCGCCGCGCATTACCGCTTTCCCTCCGCGCATTACCGCTTTTCCGCCCGCTCCCGCTTCGCCGGCTCCGGCCGCACCGTTCTCGTCCGCTCCTGCCGTATCCGCGTTTACCGCATCTGTTTCGTCTTCGCCGCCTTTCAGCCCGTACGAAGCCGTAATCTGCACCCGCGGCCGCTCAATCGTGATTGAACTCGGCGCCAGCATCCCTTTCAGCAGCGCCCGCGCCGAAAACGACAGCGACAAACGCGGTGCCTCAACCAGATATTCGCCTTCCTTATCCTTAAACTGCACGTCTTTGGCGATAATCTTGACCGGCTGCACCGAATGAACCAGTTCCAGATTAACCGACCCCACGCTTAAATCATAATCGGCCGTTTCGTTCGTCAGCGCCTGAATGATATACGGCCGCAGAAAATTCACTTTCACCGGCCCCTTGCCCAAATGCCACAACAAAACCAGCAGCGCAATAAGCGACAGCGCGCTGGCATAATCCCAAAACAGGGAGAAAAAACGCAATTTCCGGCTTTTGGTACTCAATCTTACTCCTTATTTTTTCCACGCACATCGGCAGCATGACGGCTCGCATACCGGCTCTGCCGAACCGCTGCATCTGCCGGCACTCCGGCCGTATAACAGCCCTTTCCCCGGCCGTGCCGCTGCACCGCTGCGCATACGCTTATATCTAACATGCCGTCGCCGCAATGTAAATATATTTTTGTTTAACCCACAAAAAAAGAGCTGTATAAAAAATACCGCCATCTTACTGTTTGTCCTTGTCCGCCGCCGAAGCCGCAAAACGATTGCCGGGTTAAAGCCCGACAGCGCTTCCGTCCGGTGCCTCTCTTCCGTCCAGCAGTACCGCTGCCTCTGCGCCCGCAACTTTTGTTCAGCCTGATGCCGTTTCTCCGTCCCCGTGCCTTTATCCGGCTTGCAACCGCCGGAATACACCTATTATCCACAACCTTTTTTTTGGCTTGCCCGCCGCCCCGGCTTCTGTTATAATCTGACGGTAAAATATCGGAATCCGTCCATAAAAATATCGGAATTCCCCTCCTGAAAACCGGGAACGGCAGCAGACGCGGCCTGCGCTTTCCCTGTCCGGACGCCGCGATAATGACTACAGGAACTGCCATGAACGCTGATGATACCAGACTCCCCGGAAACGAATGCCCGGATTCTGCCGCAAAACTGTCCCGCGAGTTCAACCGCTGCCTCGGCTGCCGTGCCAAACCGTGCGAAAAAGCCTGCCCGCTGGGCGTATCGCCGCACGATTTTATTGCCGCTGCCAAAACCGGAGATTTCGCCGCCGCAGCAGCAGCCATTGCTGCGCGCAACCCGCTGCCGCAGACCTGCGGCCTTGTCTGCCCCGACCGTTTCTGCCAAAAAGCCTGTATCCGCGGACGTATTGACACGCCGATAGAAATCCCCTGCCTGCAAGCCGCCGTTATGCAAAAAGGCGGACTGCCGGCGTTGGAATTGCTGCCGACAGCACATACTGCCGCCGGCGTTCCGTACAGAGCCGCCGTCATCGGCGGCGGCCCGGCCGGGCTTGGCGCCTTGTATGAATTTCTGCTGCGCGGCTGGCAAGTCGACCTCTATGAAAAGAGCGCGGTTCTGGGCGGCGCAGCCCGGTTAATCCCCGAACGCCGCCTTCCCCGTACGGTTCTGGAAACAGAAATTGCCCGCCTGGTTGAAAACCCGCGCGTTACCGTCCGCCTGAATACGGAAATAACGGACTTTTCCGCCCTGTCCGCCCGATATGACGCTGTCGTCGCGGCACTGGGAGAACCCTTGCCCCGCACATTGGGCATTAAAGGCGAAGAACTGTGCCTCCCTTATGCCGAATACCTCACCTCCCCTTCCCGCTATCTCTGCAACAAAGCTGCGGTTGTCGGCGGCGGGGAAGTTGCCCTTGATTGTGCCCTGACCCTCAAGGAACACGGCTGCGAAACGGTAGAAATGTTTGTGCGCCGCCGCCGGGAAGATATGCGGATAATGGCGCGCGACCACCTCGAACTGGAACAAAAAGGCGTCATCGTCCGCGCCCTGACTTCCGTCGCCGCAATATGCCCCGTCGGAAACGCCTGCCGCCTGACTGCCGTCAGCAACCAAATCGACAGCCGGGGACGTGCGGTTGTCTGCAACGGCACCGAATGCACGCTGGAAGGCTACGACCGCGTCATTATGGCGCTGGGTTCGTTTTTCCCCGCCGACAAACTGCCGCCAAACACCACCGTCGCCGGCGATATGACCGGAAACTGCGGCACGGTCGTCCAGGCGCTGGCATCGGGACGCGCCGCCGCGGAAACGGCCGCCTTGTCTGCCATATCTGCAACGACAACCGCGTCCACACCCCAAAACGGCAACATTTCCGCATCTGTTTCCCCTGCCGCTTCAACAAAGGAGAAACAGCCATGAAAATCACTCTGGGCGTCATCGGCAAATGCAAAGCAGGCTCCCCGGAAGGAGAAATCATCGCCCGGTATGCCGAACGGATGAAGTGGACTTTAAACATCCGCGAAAAAGACAACGCCTCGCAACAGGACGAAGCACGTTTTCTCCAATCCTGCATAGCTCCCGGCGCCAAAGTCGTCGTCCTTGACGAACGCGGCAAAAACATATCCAGTCCGGAACTCGCCGGCATTGTTGAAAACTGGATGCTTTCCGGCTGCTCGGAAATATGCTTTTTGATAGGCGGCGCCGACGGGCACCTGGATTCCACGCGCCAAAAGGCCGATCTGCTTCTTTCGTTCGGCAGGCTGACACTCCCGCACATTTTGATGCGCGCCGTCCTCACCGAACAGATATACCGTATCGAAACCATCATCGGCGGACACCCGTACCATCGTGCCTGACCGTACGGCATAAGGGCTGCCCTCCCGCTTAACCGACAGCCTCTCATCGTGCCTGACCGTACGGCATAAGGGCTGCCCTCCCGCTTAACCGGCAGCCTCTTGCCATACCAAACCGGCCGGACAAACCGTTCCCCCGGTTCAGCATCTTCGCTTCTGTTCCCCGTTCAAATCTCGAAAAAGTCACAAAACAGTTGACTTTTATCTCTGCCCTGGCTAAATTTAGCGCAATTAAGTTAACCATATGTCTTATTATTCACCAATTTCTATCATTATGACACAAAAATTTAAGCATTGGTATCGGCTGAACCGTAAAGAAATAGCTCTGTCAGCCCTCACCGCCGTCTGTATTGTACTGTTCCTCGCAGCTTTCAGCCTATGGACAGGAAAAGCCCTGCGCATGATGTTGTTTATACCGCTGCTGTTTGCCGGAAAATTTTTTGCCGCTTGGAAAATCAACGCCCGCGTCAGAACCGGTTTTACGGGATACTTTTTTATCACCGACCTGACTTGCAGCCTTGCCGTTATCGCCGCAGCTGCAATATGTGCCGGCCAATACCGCGAACCGGAGCTGACCTGCATTGTCATCCTCCTCGGGATAATGTTTTACATACTGGAGATAACAAACTTGAATCCTTAGATGCTTTCTGCTCCGGAACCGGCGCGCCTGCTCTAATTTGTCCGATTGTAACAATTTGTCCTATTGTGATAATTTGCCGGCCGTTGCTGAACCATATTGCCCGCAAAAGTGCCGCTCATAACCGGAAAGCTCTGCCGTACACGGTTTAACACCCGGTTCTTACAGTTCTGATTATAAAAAAACAGCCGATTTTTCTCCGGCTGTTTTTTTATGGTCTGAACTCTATTCCCTGTCTTTGGCCGCAATATGCTCTTTCTTCCCGGCATCTCTAAGCCGGCAGCCCCTCGGAATTTCAACCCGGCGTTTCCCGGCCTTCCATCAGCCGCCTGCCCGTTGCCGACACCTGTTTCCGCCTCCCCGCTGGCCGCCTGCTCGTTGCCAACACCTGTTTCCGTCTCCCCGTCGGCCATCCGCACGCTGCCTTCGGAACACGCTCCCGTTTTCCCGCCTGCCTACTGCTCCTTGCCGGCACCGGCTTCCTTATCCGCAACCGCCGCTGCATTTCCTTTGGAAACCGCGCATTTTCCTTCCAGCACTGCGCCCGGTTCAATCGCAATCGTCTTATATACCGAGTCGCCGATAAACCGTGCCGTACCGGCGATAAACAGGTTTTCCACTGCCAGCGAGCCGTTCAGTTCGCCGTAAAGTTCCAGACTTTTCGCCTGAATTTTTCCGGTAACCGCCCCGGTGCTGCCGATAACCAGTTCGCGGCAGGAAACATCGCCGTCCAGCCTTCCGTCAATATGGATAACATCTCCGTCGGTAATATTGCCGACAATACGCGTTCCCGCGCTGATAATGCACGGCACGATATTCTTCTCGCCCCGCATCATCCTCGCCAGCTTCAAAAACAGCACGCGTCTGAATTTTCTCATTGTATCAGCCTCCCAGTCCAAATAAAATTACGCCCGGATGCAGCCCCGGACAAAGCCGCGCTTTGGCAATTCCACTTCCCGGCATCGTCATTTCGCCTTGATAAACGCCATCGGATCCATGTGCACGCCGTCATACAAAACCTCATAATGCAGGTGCGGCCCTGTCGACCTTCCGGTATTCCCGACTTCGCCGATAGCCTGCCCCATCGCGACTTCTTCCCCGCGCTGCACATAAATCTTGTTCATATGCCCGTATTTGGTTTTAAAACCATTGCCATGGTCGATTTCCACCAGTTTGCCGTATCCCGTCGCATTCCCGGCGCGGGTTACTTTCCCGGCGGCCATCGTTTTAATTTTGTTGCCTTTGTTCGATGCCAGATCAACGCCTTTGTGCGCCGCGCTTTTGGCATTGAACGGATCGGAGCGTTTACCGAACGGCGAAGACAACCAGTATGTCCACACCGGTTTCCCGACCGGAACATGTTTCATCGCCTCGCGGTAATAGGAACTGTCGTCAATCGCGGTAAACGTTTTTGTAACCTGCTGCATCAGCTCCTCGTTCTGCCCCAGAGCCGGATTGTCGGGAATATACACCCCGCCCTTGCTGTTTTTCTTGGAATTCGCCAGCGGATTAAAGTATTTGCCGCGCTTTTTCAGCTCACCGTTGACCGACGAAATCGTTGTCTTTATTTTGTCAATGTCCTTGTTGGAAATGCTCTCGACTTTTTTCAAAATGTCCATTTCAAACGCCTGCAGCGAACTGACCATTTCCTCCAGATGCGCAACTTTCTGCTCCAGCAGCTTTTTCTCTTCAATCGCCACGTCGCGGTGAATCAAAGCGTCTTTAAGCGCGCTTTTCTTGCTCAGGTCTTTTTCGTTGATCCAGTCTTCCTGCGCCGTAATCTGGCGGATTTTCTCTTCAATGACTTCCGCCCGCTTCAGATATTCGTCAACGTTTTCAGGCTTTTTTTCGGTACCCTTGCCAAAATTCTCCACCAATGCGGAAATATTTTTATGCACCGTAACAAAGTCGCTCATCAAATCGACATATGCGCTGCGCGTCTCGCCGAGTTTGCGCTCCTGGTAGGAAATAATCCGGTCGGAAACGCTGTACATCTGGTACGAATGCGCCATCCAGACGCCCAGCCCGACCAAAACGGCAAACACCGTCCACTGCAGGCGCGGCGAAATTTTAAACACCTTCATCCGCCCGTTGGAACGGATAATAAATTCCTTTTCGGAAAAGAAGGCTCTGCTTTCCGTCGGCTGGTAATTAAGCGGTTTCGGTCTCCTCGGTCGTCTCTTGTATCTCAATTGCAAAACCCGTTGCTGTTAATCCTCTCCCGGCAGGACGGACGGCACAAACGCCCGTATTTTCCGGTATTCGGCGCTAGTTATAGCAATTATTTTTTTAAATGGCAATTTCTTTTTACTTCTTATCAATATCTTTATCTAAAATGACGTATTCACCGTCGCTCACCATATTCAAAACAATGCGCGCCCGTTCCTCCAGATAATCCAAATCGAGCGACCGCTCCGAAAGCATTGCGACCTTATGTTCCAAATCTTTTTTTATCGCCGCATAGCGTTCGCGCTCCGCCTGAGCCGCCTCAACTTTCCCTTTCAGATAAAGGTACTTGAAAAAGCCCCGGTCGCCTTTAATGGCATTAATCGCAAAATAAAAAGAAAACACGCCCAAAACAATCATCAAACCGGATTTTTTTACTTTTTCCAAAATATCGTTCAACGTGTTCATTTACCTTTTACACCTCGCAATTTGCCTTATGTATTAAAGATATTAATGCCACAGGATGGTTAAAAAATCGTTAGAAAGCAAAATGAAAAGCGAAAATAAAACGCCCGGAGCAAAATCAACCGTTCACGGGCGTTCACTCCTTCAGCGCCCCGCTGACTTCAAACACGCGTATGTCGGCTTCCGTTTTATTTTCCCAGTGTGCCGCTGACTTCAAACACGCGCATGTCGGCTTCCGCTTTATTTTCCCAGTGTGCCGCTGACTTCAAACACGCGCATGCCGGCCCCTGCCGCAAAGCTTTTCGGCATCCGCCGCCGCACTGCATCGTTGACAGCCTCGGCCGTAACCGCCGCCACCTGCGCCTGCCGCGTTTTCAGAAAATCCGCGCCCAGCGCCTGCACCTGCATCTGTTCCAGCATGTCTGCAATATCCAACAGGCTCGCAAACCGCAGGTTAAACGACGACATCAGGCTCTTTTTGGCCAGCTCGACTTCCTCATCGCCAACGCCGTCCCGGTAAAAAGCCCCATATTCCTCCGCCGTCAATGTCATAATCCGGGAGGTATTCTCCGGCGTTGCCGAAAAATACACCTGCCACAAATCGCCGGCATCGCTGTTGGAAAAATAGCTGTAAATTCCGTAAGTCAGCCCCTCTTTCTCACGCACGGCCCGGCTCAGGCGCGACGACAGTCCCGCCCCGCCGAAAATATGGTTGGCAACGTACAGCGGATAAAAATCCTTATCCAGCCGCGCCACGCCCGGTGCCAGTGCCAAAACAAAACTCTGCGCCGAAACGTCCGATTCACGCACCGCGGCTTCCTGCCGGAAATCCGGCGCAAACGCTGGCAGCGCCGCCCCCGCCGCCTTATCCGTCAGCCCGCCGAACGCCTGCGCCAGAAAGGCCTCGGCTTCCGCCTTGTCCATATCGCCGGAAATTCCTGCCGCCAGATTGTCTTTGCCCATAAAGGAACGCAGATACGCTCTGATATCTTCGGCCGTAACCGCCGCCAGCGCCTTTTCGTCGGGAATATCCTCCCGCCCGTACGGATGGGAACCGTAAAATTCCGTCCTGACCAGTTCGCCGAGCTGCTGCTGCGGATTCTCCCGCCGCTGCTGCCGCAGCACGGCCAGCTGCCGCCGCGCCAGTTCGATGTCTTCCCGCTTCAAATGCGGCTCATACATCACCGCACGCAGAACTTCCAGCGCTTCCTTTTCAAACTGTTTGACAAAGCTGAGCGAAAACTCCAGCCGGTCAGCCGTCGCCGTAACGCTGAGCTTAATGCCTTTCTCTTTCATCAGCTCGCGCAGTTCACGGCGGTCAAACCGCCCCGCCCCGTCTGACAATACGCTTTCTGCCAGCAGCGCCGCCCCCGGTTTAGGCTCATAGGCGCGCCCGGCTTTTGCAAACCCGAACGATACCGCCGCCAGCGGCACGCTGTGCTCCTCCATCAGATACGCCCGCACCTTGCCGCCCAGCGCGCTGACTTCCTGCACTTCGCCTTTGAACGTCCGCCCGCCGAGTTTGGACTGTGCCAGAATTTTCTCCGCGTTCAGCGCCGGCTCGTTCCAATCCGTATAACCGGCCGTATAAACTGCCGCCCCGGCCGCCGCAATAATCATCAGCGCCCCGCCCAACGCCCCAAAGCGTTTCCAAGCCCCGCGCTGTCCGCCAAAACGCATTTTTGCCCAGCGCCGCATACAGAACTGTTTCCGTCCGGCACCCGTAGCCGCCTCTGCCCCCTCAGCCGTCACAGTCTCACCTTTGACCGGCACATTTTCTCCCCCGGGCAGCACAGTTTCTCCCTTAACCTTCACAGCTTCACTCCCAAGCGGCACAGTTTCACCCTCAGCCGACACATTTTCTCCCCTGACCGGCATAAAAAAGCGTTCCTTTCCGCTGTCCTGTTTTCCGTTATGTTCCATTATCCTACAAGCTCCCTCTTTTGCCTGCGCTCTCCCTTTCTGCCGCCTTTGCATCAGCGCCCGAAAAACCAGTATCTTTGCCGGCGTTTTTCCCTTCCAGCCAGCCCGTCGCCCGCGCCCGGGAAGCCTGAACCTTTGCCCATGCCGCCCGAATGTCGGAAACCGTTGCCGCCTGCACCGCCGCATCAAAATTCATAATCTCGTCCGGAGAATATCCCGCCGTCAGCATTCCGCCGGCAAAAGCCGCCGCCGTCTGCGGATTCTCCTGCAAATATACCGTATCCGCCAGCGTACGGTTTTTAATCTTGTCAAGTTTTTCCTCCGTCAACCCTGCCAAAGCTTTTTCCGTAGCTCTGCCGATTTCTTCTTTCACTGCCCGAAGCGCACCCGAGCCGTCCAGGACTGCCCGCTCCAGCCACTCCGGCGCCGGCGTCGCATAAAAGGCAAACGTGCCGCCCAGCTTGTCGTCATACGAAACGTCCGCATCTATTCCCAGCAGCGTTTTGCCGCGATAAACCAGACGTTCATACAACGGCGCCGTGTCATCGCCTGCCAGATATTCCGCCAGCAGCTGCAGCGACAGAATGTCGGTTTTGGAAAACTCTCCCGCATCCAGCCGGATATAATCGGCATAGCGCGGCTGTTCCACTCCCGCCAGTTTCATTGCCGTTTCCGCCTCGGCCGCCCGCCCATTTTCAAATTCAGGCTGCGGAACGCTGCCCTCCGGCCGTGCAATGCCGCCGTAATACTTCTGCGCCAAATCTCTCGCTTCTCTGGCACCAATATCGCCTGCCAGCACCAGCAGCGCATTGTCCGGACGATAATAACGGCGGTAAAAATCCCGCGCATCCGCCACAGACAGCGCTTTGATTTCCTCCGGGCTGCCGCTGACCGGATTTGCCAGCGGATGGCCTTGCCACAAAATTTTATTCAGGGTTTCGTAAAACAATGGCACCGGGTTGGTTTCAAAACGCTGCCGCCGTTCCTGCAGCACCACGTCGCGCTCTTTGGCAAAAGCGGCCTCGTCCATCTCCAGCCCGGACATTCTTTCGGCTTCCATCGCCATCATCAGCTCCAGTTTTGCAATGTCCGAAAATTCATAATAGCCGGTTTCGTTATAGGTCGTATAGGCATTGCTTACCGCACCGTGTTCTTCCGTCAGCCGGTTAAAAGCCTGGTCCGGCAGCCGTTTCGTGCCGCGAAACATCATATGCTCCAACAGGTGCGCAATTCCGCCCTTGCCTTTCGGGTCATTAACCGACCCCGTCTTGTAATACAGCATCTGCAAAACAATCGGCGCCTTATGGTTCTCGACCACTGCCACTTCCAGCCCGTTGCCAAGCGTAAAGTGCGACAGGTTCATCAGCTTGGCTTCCGCCGTTCCCGCCCGCCAGCATAAAGCACAGCCCAACAGCAGCCCGAATGCTGCCGCCCTGATGTTTCGCCGCCAAAACGTTTTTCCCGTTCGCATTAAATTTCCTCCGCTGTTCGGGCTTCGCCCCGCCAAAGACGCTATCTGCCCCGCCCGGAACACTGTCCCGGACGCCGTTCCGTTACTGCATTTCCCCGATGCGCTGTTCCGACCGCCGCCCCGGCACTGTTCCCGCCCGGAACGCCGGCTCCGCTTCGCGCCTACTGCTGCGGGCGAACGTCAAAATCCGGCGGAATAACCAGCTGGTTGCGCCGTGTTACCTGCGTTTCGTCCGGTTTGGACGCCGCCATTCCCAAATCTTCTTTCGTCAGGCCGCAGCCGGATAAAAACAACGCCGCCGCCAATAAAATAAATGCTTTTTTCATTTTTTCTATCCTTTGCTAGATGATGTTGTCGTATTATCGCATTTGCGCACCAGCAGGCCGTCGCAGATAATCAATACCGCGCCGATGCAGATAAAGCTGTCGGCAAGATTGAATGCCGGCCAGTGGTAACCGCCGAAATGCACGTCCAGAAAATCAAATACCGCGCCGATGCGTACCCGGTCAATAACATTGCCGATTGCCCCGCCGATAACCATGCCGAGCGAAACCTGCATCAGCAGCGTCTTTTCGCGGCTCAGCCAGTACAGCAGAAAACCGACAACCACAAGCGAAAACGCCGACAGGATATACACGCCTGCCCCGCCCAGATTGTCAAACATCGAAAAGCTGACGCCCGTATTCCACGCCGACACCAGATTGAAAAACGGCGTTACCGCCACCACCGGCTGCGTCTCCGCCAAAAAGCCGAACACCAGCGCCTTGGATGCCTGATCCGACACAACGGCAGCCAGTGCCGTGATTAATCCTGCTAACACGAATACTCCTTACATTGCATCAATTTAATTCATAATAGGCGAATATAACACAACTTTTCCGCCCGCCAAGTATTATTTGCCTTTTTCCCCAGCCTCGCGCCCGAAATAAACCGCCCCGCTGCCGCCAGACATCCGTCTCCGATTTCCTCCCGCATCCGATTTCTTCCCGCATCCGATTTCCTCCCGCGTCCGATTCCTTCCCGCGTCCGATTTCCTCCCGCGTCCGATTTCCTCCCCCATCCGCATCAGAACGCCGTACCGATTCCGAACGGCTCCAGCCCGAACTTCGCCGCAATCGTTTCCGCAATGTCGGCATAAGTCTTGCGCCGCCCGATATTCTGCGCCGGAACCTTTCGCCCGAACATCAGCACCGGCACGCACTCGCGCGTATGGTCGCTGCCGGGGTATGTCGGGTCGCACCCGTGGTCGGCGGTAATAAACACAATATCGTCTTCGCCAAGCAGCGATTCCAGCTCCGGCAGGCGGCGGTCAAAATACATCAGCCCTTCCGCATAACCTTTGACGTCGCGCCGGTGCCCCCACATCATATCAAAATCGACAAAGTTGGTAAAGACGATGCCGTCGCCGTTCAGATTCTGCACTTCTTCAAGCGTCTTGTCCCACAGTTCTTCCAGCCCGCTCGCCAAAACCTTGCGCGTAACGCCCGACCCGGCGTAGATGTCGGAAATCTTGCCAATTGCCGTAACCTGCAGCCCCGCCGCTTTCGCCTTGTCCAGAATCGTCGGTGCCGGCGGATTGAGCGCATAGTCGTGCCGGTTTTTCGTCCGCACGAAAGCGCCGTTCTTCTCTCCTGCAAACGGCCGGGCAATCACCCGCGCAATGCGGTAGGGTTTCACCTCTTCAAAAGCAATCTCGCACAATTTGTACAACCGTTCCAGCCCGAACTTTTCCTCATGCGCCGCAATTTGCAGGTTGCTGTCGGCGGAAGTGTAAAAAATCGGCTTTCCGCTCGCCAGATGTTCCTCGCCGAGTTCCTGGATAATTACCGTGCCCGACGCCGCCTTATTGCCGAGAATGCCCGGAATCCCCGCCCGCTCGCAGATGCGGGCAACCATCTCTGCCGGAAACGACGGATACTCGAGCGGAAAATGCCCGAAATCCTGCCGCACCGGCACGCCCGCCATTTCCCAGTGTCCGGAAATCGTATCCTTGCCGGCGCTGATTTCTTCCATACAGCCGTATTTGCACCTGCCGGCAAGCGTCATTTTCGCCAGCCCCGACACCAGCGGAGCACAGACACCGGACGCCAGCTCGCCCGCATTCGCCAGTCCCAGCGCTTCCAGATTGGGCAGCGCAAGCCCGTTTCCGCCAAACTCTGGATAATTCTGCGCGATATGCAGAAACGTATTCGCGCCGGCATCGCCGAACGCCGCCGCGTCTTTTGCCCCGCCGATCCCGAAAGAGTCCATCATCAGAATAACTGTTTTTGCCATAACCTGTCTCCCCTAAATCAGATAAAATTTTTCTTTCCTGTTATCGGAAATATAGTTTCAAGACGTTTAAAAAGATTTAAAAAGGGAATTTCCCCTTTTCGCCGCAGGCATTTTATCTGTTTAATGTTCGTGCCGCATTGCTTGCGCTTTCTGCAAAAATGCCTCTGCGGTCATCGTCTTTTTAATTGCTTCCCCCTGCGAGCTGACCGCCACATAAGATTGAGCCTTATCGGCACTTTGCTGCATATACTCCCGCTCCATGCGTTTCACGCTGCCGTCAAGCGCCCGTGCCATGCATTCTTCTTTAGGCATTCCGTCCAGCCATGTCTCTTCTCGCAAAGACGTAATGTCATCAGATGCAAGATTCTGCCGTATCTCCAAATTTTGTACCGGCTGATAGGCGCTGCTGTTAAGCTTGTCGACCACCAGTTGCCTTTCTTCAGAAGATAAAGGCTGAAGCATCTTTCGCATAGCCAGACGATAATTAATTCTCATCGTTTCATCGCCATAAGACGGCTTCATGCCTTCCAGCGCAATCACTGCATCTCCGACCGGCGTATATGAATCAGGCGTAACGGCAATCATATTCCCGTTTTTATCTTTAATCGGCTCCTTTTTTTCGTCAAGAAGCACATTAAAGGAATGCACTTTATCAAATTTATCCGTAAACTGCGTAACATTTTGTGCCACGCTGTCTGGCCTGAAATAAACGCAATATTTCTGCTCGGGCGTACTGTAAAATGCCATCTGTACCCACCCGTCCTGCACATCGTTGTTTGGCACGTACTTCACATCGTCGGGATACGTTGGCTGAACAACTTTTTGCATTCCCAAGCTGTCCATCGCCAACGCCAGCTGTCTCCGGCGGACGGCATTTCCAAATCTTCCCCGTGCATCTTGCGTAAATTCCGTCCGATACTCGTCTAGACACTCCTGCTCAAATGTTGCCAAACCCTGCGCTGCATCTTTTCCCTGAACCTTGGCTTCCGCCATCCGGGCTTTCATTTCGCTGATCATTTTCAACGCGTAATGATGTTCCGGTTTCACCATTAACTTCCCCGTTTGAATGCCTGAGAGAATATCATTGTCCTGCCAGTGCGTCCCCTCATGAGCAAGAACTGCGTCAGAACGGTTAGACGCATTAATTTCTGCCACCGCATTTTTAGCTTCTATCGCGGCGCTAAGCCCAAAGCTATCCGCCCATTTTTGCAAAATTCCCCTTTTTCTTGTCTTCTTCTCTTCCTCCAGACAAACTTTCACATCATCAAGTGTTTTTATCTGTGAGTTTACCCCATTTGCTTTTGCCTGAAATTGAGCCATAGCTTGTTGAAAATCACGGTTGCCCGCTGCCATCGCAAATGCATTTTCATCAGAGATGACATATTGGTTGACAACCACCCCGCCTTTTCCTCCGTCTAAAAAGCTGTCCATCACCGCCCGCTCTTTCCGCGGAAACAATGAATATGACGCCCCGGCCACTCGGTAACACTCCCAACTTCCTGCACCGCATTTTCCATCACGGTCAAACTCAATATAATTATAGTAGCACTGCGGCTCAAGAGCGCTATCCGCCGTTTGTTCGCGCAATGGACTGCTGTCGGTATCCGTGCGAGTTTCTGCCAAAATCTGATTATTCTCAGACGCTGGCGCCTGCCCTTCCTGCGCCATGCTTTCCTGTGCCATGCCGCCATTCGCCGCCCCTCCGAGCGTCAGCAAAGTTGCAAATGCCGCCGTTTTGTTACCCATAGCGCCCCCTTTTTGCCAAATATAAAAAGAAAATACCATATTTATCATCAAAAGTAAAGTTTAATCAGCAACACGGCATCTCTCACCCCCAAAAAAGTAACGCCTAATCCGCAACACGGTTTTTTCCCCTTTCAAAAAAATTGCCAAAAAGCTATTGACAAAAAAAATATGCCATGTTATATGCCGTATCGTAAAAAGAATTTTTAGGTAACACTTTAAATTATTAGAGTATGGAACATGGAAATTTTATGGAAAATGCCGCCGTTATACTGCAATATGGCGCAATTGCATTTTCCGCCGTTGTTTTTACGGTCCGTTTAGTTTGGAAAAAACATGAAAACAAACTTCAACGCGCCGCCAGACAGGCTGCCGCCCGTGAAAAATTTGAAATTTTCCGATACTGACAGCCCGCATTGCATTTTTGCAGAAATTTTTTTAGTATTAACCGAAAAAAAGTCATAAAAAAGCCCCTGACTCTAAAGTCAGCGGCTTTTTTTGATATCCGGCAGCATCCTGCGGCCTACTCGGCGGAAACAGTTTCCTCCCCTGCAGGCTGCGTTTTTTCAAGTTGTTTTTTTCCGTAAACATCACGCTGCCCGTCCGCCGGTACACGCCGTTCCTTCATCTCAGCCCGGCGTCCCCGCATCTCCGCGCGCCGTTCCCGTATCTGTGCGCGCCGCTCATGCATCGCCGCAAGAATTTCTTTCTGCTCATCTGTCAGTACGCTCTCAAACCGCGCCTTGTTTTCCTCGCGCAGCTTGTCAGCTTTGGCGCGCAGGTCGTCCATTTGTTTAAACAGCGGCTCCATCTGCGCCATATCCTCTTTGCGAAACTGTTCGATTTGCGCTTTCTGCTCATCTGTCAGTTGCAGCTTTTCCGCAAAGCGGTGCTTCAGCGCCCGTTCGGGATGAAAGCCCGGATGCCCAAAGCGGCGCGGAGCGTCCCCCCTGTCTGCTCGATATTTCCATTCTCGATGGCGTTCGCCGTCAAAGCGCCCCTCCGGATGATGCCGTGTCGGCAGACGCATCTCCGCCCGCGGCATATCGCGGTGCCAGCCTCCGTGCCACATACCATGGCGTTTCGCCGGGCAAAATGCCAGCGCCAGTACCGTCAGGGTTACCGCCACGCCGCCGGCAAAAGCGGCTCCCGCAGCAATCAGCATATTCTTTCTTCCTTTTTCCATTGTCAAAATCCTTTCCTTATCTTGTTAATCCTCGTTCGAAATCTCCCGAACCGTTCGTTGTCCCCCGCGTCATGCCGTCTGCACAAACGTTTTGGGTTTGTGCCTTTTCCGCCGCCGCTGCACTTTCTGTTGCCGCCGGCCGCCCGGCACATCCGTCAAAGCTCAAGATACGCCAGCTTTTCGTGCAGTTTTTGCTTGGCGTTGTGCAGCCGCGACTTCAGCGTTCCGGGATTGATGCCCAGCCTTTTTGCTGCCGCGTCATAGCTCAGCCCGTCAAATTCGACCAGCACCACAGCCCGGCGCATATCCCCCGGCAATGCGTCTACCGCCTCAAGAATCAGCCGCTGCCGGCATTTGCGCAGCCACGCCCGTTCGGGATTGTCTGCCGCTGCCATATCGGCCAGCCCGCTTTCTTCCTCCCCGACCGAAGCAGCCAAAAGCTTTCGGCTTTTGCTCTTAAGATAATCTTTGCAAAAATTCTCCGCCACCACCCGTATCCAGGCACCAAGCTTCTCCTGTTCGCGATAAGTCGGAAACTTCTGCCACAGGCGGATGTAGATTTCCTGTTCAACGTCCTCGTCGGCGCGGTTCAGCATTTTTTTCACCACGCTTCTGACCAGCCGTTTATGAAGCCAGCTCAGCTTTTCCATCAGCTAACCTCATAAAAGCCGTACCCGTCGAGCGGCAAAATATCGTCCGCCGCAACACCGTAAGTAAAGTAACCGTCGCTTTCGTACAACGCCGCATAATACGCTTCCAGCTGCGTTTCGTCCGCCGCCCGCTCCGGCAGCAGCGCCGCCGCGCCGAACCAGACGCCGCAGAGCAGGGAACACAGCGTCCCTGCCGCAAACTGGCGCGCTTTGCGGCGTTTGCAATACAGGGGGCCGGCTTCCGCCAAAAGTTCCGAAATCTTGTCCATCGTTAAATCTCTTTCGCAAAAATCACAACTTACATCTGGTATAACGGAATTGGATTAAAAAAGTTCAAACTTTTTTGCAAAAATAAAAAATTCCGCCGCCAACAAGCTGAATTTACAGCATAAAAACATCTTGTCAAAACCTGAAAAAAAGAGTATAATGGAAACGTAAAAAAAATATTATGTCGTATTATTGGAAAACGGTTTTCACAATTTTGGTTTAGAGGCTCTCTCTGTTCTGAATGCTGAAAGTTTTTCATAATGCGGCATAAAAACCTAATTATGTTAAATTTTGAAACGGCAGTCCTTGTGGCGTTGTTTCACGAAGGATTAGGCAACAGGGCCGAACCTCGTTAAAAAAATCAAGAATTATGAGAACTAAAGCAGATAAAAGAGAAGACATCGTTACAATTGTGATCTTTTCAACACTGAGCATCTTTTTAATATGCGCAGCTGCCCTCAGCTTCTGCATCATATTCAATATCGGATGCACCGCTCCTGCCTTGGTAAGAGCATTGTGCGGCCTCGTGTTTATCCTCGCCTGCTGCGCAATATACATTGTCGGCGGCGGTGTCTGCAAAATGATTGCCAATTTAGCCAAAGGCAAAGACATTGTCTAAAGCTGAAAGCATCATACAAAAAAAGAGCGTTCACACGAACGCTCTTTTTCTATGCCCTTGTTTCAAATCCTGCCGCATCGGTTTTCTTAGCCCGGTACATCCGTCGCCCGTCAGACGGCACCGCTGCCGGCCTCCCAAACAACCTGCCGCCATCCGCCGGTCGGTTCCGACGCTTTCCCTAGTTAAACTTCGTCCACTCGCGCACATTCTGCGTCAGAAATTCCGGCAGCTTATCCAGCCCCGACGCTCCCGAAGCCTTTTTATGACCGCCGCCGCCGAACGCCGCCGCAATCGCCGATACGTCCACATTGTCTTTCACCGTCCGGAACGACAAATTCCATTTGCTGCGTTTGTTTAAGGAAAAGCTGACCATAAAGTCGTAATTGGCGATATTGTCCAGCGACTCAAAAAAGTCCGACCCCGCCTGCGCCATATTCGCGGCAATAAACCGGAGCCCGTTGTACGTCCCCTCAAACGCCATATTGCGCGACAGGCGGTAGTCGCGGTGCCTGATGTAAGACAAAATTGCATTGCCTTTTTCCACCATCAGCGGCACATCAATCCGCCCCTCAAACAAATCGCGCCACACCCGCTCGTACGGCCGGTTGACGCCCAGCGCCTGAAACGCAAACTCGAACGGACGCACCCTTTTGTCGCGCAAATCAAACAAATCGTTGAGCGCCAGCAGCCTTACCCCTTCCGGCACCGGCTGCGCCGGAAAGAAATACTGCCAGGTCAGCTCGATTGCCGCCGTGCCGACCGCGCGCAGCCCTTTAATCCCGAAACCGCCCTCTTCCCTGAGCTTTTCGTCATACTGCGCAATCGCCGACGCATGGTGGTCAATCCATATCAGGTCTTTTTCCGCGTGCAGCTTGAACATATAGTCCATCGGAAAAGAAATGTCGCAGATAACGATTTCCTGATGTTTTTCAATCTCCGCATACGGAATTTCCTGGTCGTAGTTATATCCCAGAAGCTCGCAGTCCTTATGCGCGTATTTGACAATCGCCGCTGACCCTTTGCCGTCGTGATCCGCCATATGGTAAATGCATAACATATTCTTTTCCTTTCTTTGTTTTTAATTCGCCGCCGTTCTCTCCGAAACCGCTCGCACTGCTGTTCGCCGCTCCGGTTCTGTCCGAAACCGACATCTGCCGCCCGACAACGCCTGCCGCGCGTACCCTGCCCGAAACGCCCGTACATTGCACCGCCGCACCGTCATTTATCACCTGCCGCCGCAACGCCCATTTTCTCTCCGGAGCCGCCGTCCGCTTTCCGACAACGCCTGCCGCGCGTACCCCGTCCGAACACCATCCGGCGCACCGCCTCCTCTTAAAAGCCCTCCGCCTGCGCGCCCGCGTCCGCCCACTCGGCTTCATAGCCGTCGTACGCCGGTTCCACGCCCGCCGGGCATTGCGCCTTAACTGCCGCATAGTCGCATTCGACCGCCATATGCGTAATAATCGTCTTCTTCGCCTTAATCCGCTCTGCATATTCTAAAAGTGTCGTCAAACCTGCATGAAAGCGCGTTCCCTCCGGCGTCGTCAGCGGCATAATCAGCACCTCCGGCCGCCGGGTGATAAACGCAAACGCGCTCTCCGGAATATCCCGGAAGTCCGAAATATGCACGACCTCGCCGTCGTTAAAGATATACCCGCTGCATTCCACGTTATGCCCCTGTAATTTTATCGGCGTAACTTTCAGGTTGCGGAAATAAAAGCTCTTCTCATACTCAAACGCGTTCGGGTGCAGCGCCGCACGGTACACCGGCTCCACATCCTCTTTCTTCTCCGCAATCAGGTACGGAAACCGCGTGCGGATAACGTTCAGATTGTCCGGCGAGGCAAACAGTTCAATCGCGCGCCCGGTAATCCGGTTAATCTCGCGCAAATCGTCAATCCCGTGCAGATGGTCGGCGTGCGGGTGCGTATAAAACACCGCGTCCACGTCGCGGATATTCGATAAAATCAGCTGCATGCGCAAATCCGGCGACGTGTCTATCAGCAGCTTCACCCCGCCGATTTCCATATACGTTCCCGACCTGAGCCGGATATTCTTTTCCTCTTTCGGATCACAGTCGCCGAAACCGTAGGCCAGCGACGGCACGCCCGGCGCTGCTCCCGAACCTAAAATAATGACTTTGGACACGATACACCTTTCTTCTTATCGTTTCGCTTTTCGGTACAATTTAAAAAAGTTATCCGTAGTTATACGCGCTGTTTCTTCAATCGTCAAGCCCTTAATTGCGGCAATTTTCTCCGCCGTCTTTGCCACAAACGCCGGCTCGTTGGTTTTGCCGCGGTAAGGCACCGGCGCCAGATACGGGCTGTCGGTTTCAATCAGGATTTTATCTGCAGGATACGATGCAAAAACCGCCGCCACGTCTGCCCCGCTCTTAAACGTAACGATGCCCGACGCCGAAATGTAAAATCCGAGCTCCCGCACCGCATCTGCAAACGCCTGCGTCGACGTAAAACAGTGGATAACCCCGGCCAGCCCGCCGAATTTCTCCGCCCCGCGCCGCAGCATATCAAGCATATCGTCCTCCGCCTCACGCTGGTGAATCATTAAGGGCAGTCCCGTAATGCCCGCTGCCTCAATGTGCCGCGCAAACATTTCTTTCTGCTCCGCTTTGGCATCTGCGCCGTAGTGATAGTCAAGCCCGCATTCGCCGATGGCGATGACTTTCGGATGTTCCGCCGCCCGCACGATTTCCGCCACGCCGATACGCCCCAGTTTATTCGGTGCGCTGTCAGGATGCACACCCGCCGACGTCCACATCTGTGGAATAATCCGCTTCATTGTCCCGCCGCACGCCTCGCTGCCCCGGCCGGCAGACTGCTCATTCTCGCCGCTGCCGCCGTCCCCGTCTCCGGCACCGCTGCATTCCTCACCTCCTGCCCCGGTACTGTTCAGCTCTCCCGCAACGCCGGCCGGTCCGCCCCTGCCCGCCGCGCTCTGCTCCGCCCGCAGACTGTCCATCCGCTCACACATCAGAAGCTGCGCCGCCGCCTCATCCAAATCCTTTCCCGCATTCAAAATCACGCCGACACCGGCTTCACCTGCCCGAAACGCGGTCGCGTCATCTTCAATATGGCAATGGCTGTCTGTAAACATATTCGTTTTATCCTTTCGCAATTGTTGTCCATAATACTTTCCGAGCGTTTAAAAAGCCTTAAAAAGCACCGCCCCAAACAAAAATACTTGATTTTTTTTCAGTACAATGCTACCCTAAATGAAAATTTATTATTTCAAGGATAAAAATATGACCGACACCGACGCCGCAGCAGCTTCCCCCGCAACCGCTACCACCGCAGCCCCCGCAACCGCTACCACCGCCGCAGCTTCCGCAACCGACAACACAGCCGCAACCGCTACCACCGCCGCAGCTTCCGCAACCTGCACCGCAACTGCGACCACTCCCCATGCAACCGCTACCACCGCCGCAACCTGCACTGCAACTGCGGCCAAATTCTCCATATCAGCTATAACTGACGCCATCGTCAAAATCATAACCGCACTGATTATCGCCAGATGCTGGTATATCGGCTGGGCTTCCGACTGGGTTGTCGAGGCACCGCATAGCTATCTTATCCAAACATTGTTTGTAATGTTTTACACCGCTTTGGCTCTGCATACCCGCCGGATATACCCGCAAGTCATCCTCGGACTGATATGGTTCACTGTATTCTCCTCCTACTCCATATTTGCCGACAAAATAATCTTTAATTACAACGAAAGGAAATATGCTATCTACTTTTGCTTTCTCATGATGCTGTTATCCATTCCCGTAATATTGAGCGTGAGTTGCTGCGGAATAAGCGACATTAAAAAGATCCTCCGCTCGGCTTTTGATTTCCGCACGCCCCGCCGCGATGCCTTGTTTCCGTATTTCTGCCATTTTATCATCCTCTTCATATTGTTCCTTATGTTGTCCCTTTTTTTTACGTGCCTTGATTCACCCTACTCGTTTTTTATCCTGTTGGCATTATGGCTTTTACCGCTGCCCGCCGCACTCTTGCGCCGGTTAAAAACCTGGCACGCCGCTGCCCCAACGCCACCACAAGCCCCCAAAAACTGTAAAACCGATACACTCCCCCAAACAACGCGGCTTTCGCTTTGGCGTAGATCTCAGCCCTGTTTTCGCCTGGCAATAGTCATCTTATGCATATTAGCCATGCTCGTTCCGGAATTTAAAAGCGGTGAGGCTTTACTCACCACTTGCCTCATCATCGGCGTATGTGCAGAATTGATATTCTTTTATAAACAGAAAAAAACAATTCTGCCGCCCCAAACCCAAACAGCAAAACAACCCTTTGGCAACGCCTCCGCCAATAACATAGCACAACCCGTTTCTACAAATTCAACATCGGCAAATTCTCCCCATCCGAATGCGCCGCAAAACTTTGATGCCCCCAAAAACAGCGCGCCACTCCTTCCGACACAACAGTCCCTGTTGCAAAGAAGCAGCCGTTGCTGGAACTTTTTTCTTCACACCATAGGATTTATTATTCTTTTTATAATATACACTACTGCCTCCATTAATATAACAACCTACGGCTTCGAGCTAAAATACGGGGACAAGTGCATCGGCAATTGCTACAGCCCTACAGTAGTCGAACGCCGTTTCTAATAAGCTGTTTCTGAACAGCTCCCCGGTCGGCGGCTTCTGAAAGGCAACTCCGGAACAGCGATTTCTGAACGGCCGCTCCGGGACGGCGACTTCTGAACAGCGATTTCTGAACGGCGGCTCCGGGACGACGGCTTCTGAACAGCTCCCCGGTCGGCGGCTTCTGAAAGGCAACTCCGGAACAGCTGCTTCCGAGCGACAGCCGGTTTCAGCCTGTCCGGCTTCTTTTCGTCGTATCCAGGCACCGCCGCCTAATCGTCAAAATTCTTATAATAAAACACCGCCGCCAGCACAATAAACTGTAAATATGCACCACCCAGCACCTCTGTTGCCAGTGCCACCGGCAGCGGTACGCCGACATACGCCATCAGTTTCCACGTCGCCGCCGTCAAAACCAGCCATACAGCCAGCACGGAAACCACCGTTCCCAGTTCGGCTGCCGCCCGTCCCAGCATATCTCGCCGATACAAATAACACATCAGACACGCGGCCAACACGACAAATATAATATCCTTAACCGACATAAGCGTTCTCTCCTCTTCGGCCGCAATTGTTACGGCAAAGCCTGCCTGTCAGCACGCGCTGCCCAGCCCGGTCAGGATTTGCAGCGCCGCCAGTTTCTTATCCATATTCAGCCGCACCGTCTCGTCGAGGATTTTCAGCGTCGCCTCATAAGCCTCGTACAGCTCGCGCGGATGTGCCGCATCGGGCAGATTGTCGCGCACAAACCGGCAGACCAGCTCGGCAAACAGATACCAGCAGTCTTCGTCGCCGGCAACGTCGCCTGCCAGTTCCAGCAACAGCCCGCCGTCGCATTTTGCCCCGCCGTAACAGATTTTCTTAATATTTTCATACATTTCAAGCGCGTCGTTTTCGGCATACTTGAGCGCCCGTCCGATACTCCCCGCCGCAATCTTCGCCAGCCCCTGCACTTCAGCCTCTTTCAGCGACGGCTTATACCGCCGCAGCAGGCTCGCCACCTCGGTTTCCTGCAGCGGTTTCAGCGCCAGCTTCGCACAGCGCGAGCGGATGGTCGGCAACAATTTCCCCGGATTGTGCGACACCAGCAGCAGAATGCTTTTAAGCGGCGGCTCTTCCAAAATTTTCAACAGCGCATTGGCCGAAGAAACGTTCAAATCGTCGGCGCTGTCCACAATCACCACCCGCCAGTTGTCGTTAAACGATTTCTTGCCGAGAAATTCCACCACGCCGCGCACATCTTCGACTTTAATCACCGCCGAACGTTTCAGCCCCTGTTTCATTTCGTCGTCAACTTCTTCGCCCTGATTAATCGCCTTAATCAGCTTTTTCTTATCCGTCTCGGTAAAGTCGCGCTCCAGCACCTTAAAATCGGGATGCGACTTCTGCGCCACTTGCGCAAACACCGGACCGTCAACCGGAACCTCCAGCGTTTCGTAAGTTTTGCCGGTTTCCGCCGCCAACAGAAAACGCGCAATTTTATAGGCCAGCGTCGCCTTGCCGATTCCCTCGTCGCCGGTAATCAGCCAGCCGTGATGCAATGCGCCGGAATTGTACGCCGACAAAAACAGCCGCACTTCTTCGTCATGCCCGATAAGATACGGATTCCTGCTGGGATAAATCGCTTCGTCTGCCATCTGCGCCGCTCATTCCCCCTGCATCCGGGAAGTCAGGTCTTTCCCCTGCCCGGTCAGCTTTTCCTGCGGCCGTGAAGTCAGGTTTCCCCCCTGCCCGGTCAATTTCTCCTGCGGCCGTTCGGCCAGCAGCCGTGCCAGATAAGTCCTGAACGCCGCAAACTGCTCCGTCTGTGCATCGGCCACCGCCTGCATCGAACAGTCTTCGCCGCAGAATTTCGGATTAAATCCCGTATCCGCCCCGCCGACATAAAAGCTCTGCGCCTTTTGGGCAAACGCCGCCAGCATCTCGGGATTACCGTCATAATATGCGTTGATAATGTCATAACCGATATTTTCATAACAGGCGTTGACTTCTGCAAACGTCTGCGACAGATATGCCGCCGCGTCATAAACGTTTCCCTGATAGAGCATGGCCTTTTCCAAATCCAGCCCGTCCGCGCGCGAATCAAGGCAGGAAGCTATCTGCTCCCGATATGCGGCAATCTCAGCCTCATTTTCCGCACGGCCAGACGCGCCGGTTGCCCGGTCCGCCCCGGTACCGGCACCGTCTTCCCGTTCTGCCGCGCCAGTATATCTGTGCTGCGCTGCGTCATACCATTCGTCCAAAGGCGCACGGGCCGTTTCACGTTCGCTCTTATTCGGATAAACATAAATAATTTCCTCGGTTCCGCCCGCTTTTGCCTCTCTTGCGCCGCCCTTTTCCATTGCAGCCGCGCCATAATGTCCCGCCGTTGCAACGCTGTGTTCCGTCGCTGCACTGCCATTCCCCGCCGTTGCAGCACTGTTCCCCGCTGCTATCTCGTTGCTCTTCTCTGCCGCCGCATTATTCTTCTCTGCCGCTGTGCCGCCGTTTTTCTTTGCCGCGGCGCCATCATTCCCCGCCGCTGCGCCGTTATTCTTCTTGACCGCCGCAGAACTGTCAGCCGCTGCTGCCGCCTTGCTTCGTATAACCTTCAACGGTACCGCCTGCACCCGGCTCGCGGCGCGGGCGCCTTTCATCTCCGTACCGCTGCCGTCTTCCTGTCCCGAAACGGCCGCCCGCCCGCCGGAAACCTCCGCGCTGCCCGCCGGCGCAAAAATATCCGCCAGCAGAGCCTCGTCCTCGGGGCGTATCATCTCCGCCGCCCGCGCTTCCTCCGCGCCAAACCCGGCCGCCGCTCCGAACCCGGCTCCGGCCAGAGCCATACAACTTAAAAATATCCGGCTTTTCTTCAACATTGGCAATTCTCTTACTTTTTGTTAAGGATTTGACGCGTATAATAAGCGCAAAGTTTATAATTGTCAAAAAAATTTTGGCGCTTCTGCATAAAAACAAACAGTCAATAACTTGCTGTTGAAGCTTTACAAAAGCCGGAATTCCGGTTATGACGATACGCAAAGGAACGATACAAATGACGAGATTGAAAACAAACCTGAACTTCTGCCTCGGGCTCGGCACCCTGCTTCTGCTGGCGGGCTGCGCTTCCGAGCCGAAAGAGTTTGAATACAAAAACCTCACCGAAGAAGTCGAAGCCATCAAAGCCGACGGCGGCATCTACAAAGTCGGCAACCCGTATACCGTTATGGGGCAAAGCTACACCCCGCGCGAAGATTACGGCTACGTTGAAACCGGCATGGCTTCGTGGTACGGCGACGACTTCCACAACAAGCGCACCGCCAACGGCGAAACCTATGACATGCGCGCCGTAACCGCTGCGCACCGCACGCTGCCTCTGCCGTCGATTGTCCGCGTAACCAACCTCGAAAACGGGCGGTCGATTATTGCCCGCGTCAACGACCGCGGCCCCTATGTCAAAAACCGCATTATCGACCTCTCCGAAAAGGGTGCCGAACTGCTGGGCTACAAAAACAAAGGCACAACCAAAGTCAAAGTCGAAGTTTTGGAGCGCGAAAGCCGCGCCATAAAGGAAGCCATGCTTTCCCCGTCCAATTCCTCCGCGACTTACGGCAACCAGACCATACCTTATTCCAACACACAGACGGCAATGGCTGCGGCACCCGCCGCCGGAACTGCCGCGGCAAAACCGGCCGCCAAGCCGGCAAAGTACGAAATCAGCACATCACAACAACGCCAGCCGCTTAAATACACGTCGGAAATTTCGCTGGCGTCCAATGCGTCCGCTGCGGCGGTCAATGTGCCGGAAAGCGCAGGCGAAGGCCCTTTCTTCGTCCAGGTCGGCGCCTTTGCCGATTATGACAAGGCCAGGCAGATGGCGGATAATATGAAGCGTTTCGGCAACGTTTCGATTTACGAAGCCTACTTAAGCAAAAACGGCGTTTACCGCGTCCGCCTCGGTGCTTATCCGAACCGCGGCGAAGCGATGAAAATCCTTGACCGCGTGCTTGATTACGGGCACTCGGACGTAACTATTGTGGAAAAAGATTAGCCCGTTCCGGCAGCGGCGGAATATCCGCCGTTCCCGCCAGACGGCGCCCTGTGGCAACTAAAACTGGAGAACAAACGACAATGGCTCTGAATATCACTAATTCCCTGCGGCAGAATCAATCCGGCCGCATATCGCTTTCCCAAAAACTCTGCCTTCTGGCGGCGGGAATTTCCTGCCTTTCTTTCGCCGCGTCGGCGCACGCCTTTGAAACCAAGGCCAGAAACGCGATTTTGATGGATTATGAAACCGGCGCCTATCTGTTCACCAAAAACCATCAGGAAATGATTGCCCCGGCATCGATGAGCAAACTGATGACCGTCTATGTCCTCTTAAGCAAGCTTAAGGACGGCGAAATTTCCCTCGACGACAAATTTACCGTCAGCGAAAACGCCTGGCGCAAGGGCGGCGCAGCCTCCGGCGGGTCGACCATGTTTCTGAAAATCGGACAGGAAGTCCGGGTTGAAGACCTCCTGAAAGGGATTCTCATCCAGTCCGGCAACGATGCCTGCATCGTCGTCGCCGAAAACCTTGCCGGTTCGGAAGCGGAATTTGCCGCGATGATGAATGAGACCGCCGAAAAAATCGGCCTGCATAATGCCCACTTTGAAAACGCCACCGGCCTGCCTCACCCCGAACATAAAATTTCCGTTGAAGACCTGGCTTTGCTCGCCCGGCGCATCATCAGCGAATTTCCCGAATTTTACCACCTGTTTTCCACAAAGGAATTCACCTTTAACGGCATCCGCCAGGGCAACCGCAACCCGCTGCTCTACAGCCTCAAAGGCGCCGACGGTCTCAAAACCGGCCACACGTCCGAAGCGGGTTTCTGCCTGACCGGTTCTGCCGTCCGGAACAACCGCCGCCTCATTGAGGTGATGGCCGGGCTGGAAAGCAACAAACAGCGCTCCGAAGAAACCGAAAGCCTGATGACCTGGGGTTTTGCCAACTTCGACAACTATAAGTTTTTTAACGAGAACCAGATTATGGCCGAAGTCCCCGTTTGGTACGGCACCGTCAAAACCGTTGATGCCGTCGTTCCCGAAAAAGTCGTCAGGACCATCAAAAAAAGCGGCAAAAGCAAATACGGCGCCAAAATCATTTATGACCAGCCGCTGAAAGCCCCCGTGCTCAAAGGCGACAAAATCGGCGAACTGTTCATCACCTATGAAGATGAAACCGTAGATAAAATCCCGCTGGTCGCCAAAGACAACGTTGCCAAAATCGGCCCGTTCAGCCGTTTCCTCGCCAACCTGAAGTATTTTGTCTTCGGAACCGGTGAGTAACATGACGGCAAATATGACCCCCTCCGTTCCGCTCTCCGACACCGGCGACAGTTCCTCTTCCGCCGCACCCGTCTCCGGCCAAAGCACTCCGCTCTCCGGCACCGCCTCTGCTGCGGTTCCGCATTGCGATACTTTCCGCCCTGCCTCCGCCCCCTCTCGGCACGACCACTCTGCTCCCTCCGACGTCCAACGCGACTGCCCGGTTTCCTCAGCCGCCCGGCGCGGGCTTTTCATCACTTTTGAAGGCGGCGAAGGCTGCGGGAAATCCGTCCAGATTTCCCGCTTTGCCGAATATCTCCGTACCCGTGGCTGCAATGTCGTAATGACCCGCGAACCCGGCGGCACCCCCGTCGGCAAGGAAATCCGCCGCCTGCTGGTTGAAGGAGACAAAGACAAATTTGATGAAATCACCGAAATCCTGCTGTTCTATGCTGACCGCCGTATTGACTTAACGCAAGTCGTTTTCCCTGCGCTTGCCGCCGGAAAATGCGTCCTCTCCGACCGTTTTAACGATTCGACCGTCGCTTACCAGTTTTACGGTTCCGGCAAATTTGCCGACACCGGAATAATGGACAGGTTGTATAAAATTGTCGTCGGCGATTTTAAGCCCGACCTGACGTTTCTGCTCGACATCGACCCGCGCACCGGTCTGCAGCGCAGCTTCCAAAAAGCGCAAACAATGGCCAATAAAGAATTGCGGTTTGAAAATGTCGACATTGCGTTTCACGAACGCCTGCGCCGCGGCTATCTTGAACTGGCCGCCGCCGAACCGGAACGTTTCGCCGTCATTGATGCCGCCGGCACCATTGACGAGGTCGCAGCACGGATAATCGCCGCTTTTCAGGCTCGCGGCTTTTTCTGATGAGAGACTTCTTCTGACGCCCCGCTTTTATTTTAAGACTCTCCACTCTTCTGACGAGAGACTTTTTCTGACAAACTGTTCTTTCAGGCTTTCATTCTCTTCTGACGAGAGGCTCTTTCTGACAAACTGTTCTTTCAGGCTTTCATTCTCTTCTGACGAGAGGCTTTTTCTGACAAACTGTTCTTTCTGGCTCACATCCTCTTCTGACAAGCCGCTCCTTCTGGCGCACGGTTTCTTCCGACACCCCGATCCGTTTGCGCTCATTTCTCTCCGGGAAGGCTGTCTTTTTCCGCCTGAGCCATCATCTCGTCGCACGGCGTTTTCCCCGTTTCCGCAAATGCCGCTATATCGGCACTGAAATCAATCCTCTGCCCTTGCGGCGTCAGGCAATAGCCGGAAACCGGAACGCCCTGTTCATAAGCCACGCGCGATGCCGGGCTGCCGTCGGGATAATAGCGCTTGGCGTTTCCCTGCCGTTTGCCGTCGGCGTAATTTTCCTCCTGCCGAAGCGTACCGTCGCGGTAAAACGACCGTCGCAGCCCGTTCCACACGCCGCCGTTGACGCTTGTCTCGGTCTCGATTTTCCCGTTGTCATAATAGGCGGTCAGCACGCCTTCCGGTTTCCCGTCCTTATAAACGCCGGAATAACGCAAACCTCCGTCCGCAAAAAAGACGCGGTATTTGCCGTCCTGCCGTCCGTTGGCATAAAAAAGGGACGCCTGAACCTTTCCGTCGGGATAATACAGCCGCAGCTCGCCCGAAAAGGGAGCCCCGCTCCGCGCGTCATAACACATGGTTCCCGCCTCATCACAACGCACCTCGCTGCGGACGGAAAAATCCCGTTTCGCCATAGCTGTTCCCGCCGTTGAAAATACTGCCGCAAACGCCGCTGCAAGCGCTGTTGCTGCCGTCATTGTCCGCATTGCCATCTGCAAAATCTCCGTTTCGGATTAAACCTGCCGCCAATATAGCCCGTTTTAAGCAAAAAGTCAAACCTTTGCTTCTTCTCCCACACTGCACTCAAATACAAAAAACCCCGCTGCTTCCGCAGCGGGGCTCAGCCTCCGGACGCAAGCCTTCAAACAACGCCTGCCTTCAAAAACATTGTTTGTTCCCGGCTTTTGTTTACGCCTCCAGCAGTTTCAGGACGTCTTCCGCAATCATCTCCGGTTCCAGCCGGTTTTTGCGATAAATCTCGTCCAGCGGCTCGCGGTCGGTAAATTCCTTTCTGCCGCCGTATGCCAGCACTTTAAGCGCAGTTGCGCCGTAATACCGCGCGACTTTCTCGCCGAACCCGCCGTCCAAAACGCCGTCTTCCAGCGTAACCGCAACTTTATGCGTCTTCGCCAGTTCCGCCAGCGCCGCATCGTCGGGTTCCGACACACAGCGTACCGCTGCCACCGTAGCATGGATACCCTTTTCCTTAAGCTTGGCTGCCGCCTGCCGCCCCAGTTCCAGAAAATCGCCGACCGCCAGAATGGCAACGCCTTCGCCCTTCTCAACCACATTAAGCCTCTTAACTTCCGCCGCTTCGGCCTTCATCGCCGCTCCGTCGGAAACAACTTCGCCCGGCACGCGGATAATCACCGGACGCTCCGTCTGCGTCATGCCCCATTCCAGCATCGCCAGATATTCCTCTTTCGTCGCCGGCGTCAGATAAACGATATTCGGAATATTCGCCGCCATCGCCATGTCAAAACAGCCGAGGTGCGTTGCATCCATCGGCGACAGCCCCGCACCGAATACCAAAATCACTGCCGGATTGCTGTTAATCGCCAAATCCTGCGACAGCTGGTCATAAGTGCGCTGGATAAATGAACTGTAAACGCAGAAGACCGGACGGCATCCGCCTTTTGCCAGCGCCGATGCCATTGCCACCGCGTGCTCTTCGGCAATGCCGACGTCAATATAGTGGCTGCCCAGTTCGGCGCGCCGTTCCGGCGTAAACCCGAACACGCCCGGCGTTCCCGCCGTCAGCACCGCAACTTTTCCGCCTTTTCCCGCATCGCTTTCGCGGATTTTGTTCAGCAAAAAGTCATAAGTCAAATCGTTGTAATTTTCCCCGCCGCCAAAGTCAGCCGTCTTTTCGCCGCTCTTCACGTCAAACGGTACGCTCCAATGCCACGGTTCCTTGTGTTCTTCCGCCGGCTTGTAGCCTTTGCCTTTCAGCGTGTTAAGGTGGACAACTACCGGTTTCGTGCTGTCTTTAACTTGTCTGAATGCCGCAATCAGCGCCTCAATGTCGTTGCCGTCGGCAACGTACAGATAATCGTACCCCAGTGCCTTAAACAGATTGGTCTCCGCTTTGCCGTTGCTCTCGCGCAGCTGCTTCAGGTTATTGTAAAGCCCGCCGTGATTTTCGGCAATCGACATCTGATTGTCGTTGACCACCACGATAAAGTTCGTCCCGAGTTCAGACCCGGCAAAGTCCAGCCCTTCCAACGCCTCGCCGCCCGACAGCGACCCATCGCCGATAACCGCAATCACATTGTATTTTTCGCCCTTAAGGTCGCGCGCTTTCGCCAGCCCCGAAGCCAGGCTGACCGACGTTGACGTATGCCCGATGACAAAATGGTCGTGCTCGCTTTCGTGCGGATTCGTATAGCCGGAAATCTTTGCATAATCGTCAGGATTGAGAAAACCGTTTTTACGCCCGGTAATCATCTTGTGCGCATAACACTGGTGCGACACGTCATAAACGATTTTGTCTTCCGGCGAGTTAAAGACATAATGCAGCGCGAGCGTCGCCTCGACAAAGCCGAGGTTCGGGCCGACGTGCCCGCCGATAAGGCTGTCGCGCTTCAAAATCCCCTCCCGGATGTCCGCCGCCAAACCTTTTAATTCTTCCGCCGTCATCTTCTTAACGTCGGCCGGTGAATTTACCCTGTCCAGATATGTCATGTTCTTCCCTCTCTGTAGTTAATGTTTATCACAATATAGGATGCCGTTCCGGCAAAAGCAACCGGAAACACGAAAGTGCAAAACCGTCCCATCCCGATTCTGCCGCTACTCTAACATTTAGAGTTTGCTCTAAGTCAAGTATTATTTTCGCTCCGGTAAAACTTTTTCTCGTATGGGCCCAAATTTTCCTCCGCCCCGCTAAAAAAGGGCATCTGTCAAATCTCCTCCGCCGGCAAATTTCCCCCCGCCAGCCAAATCTCCCCTGCCGGCAAAATTTTCTCCGCCGGCTAAATCTTCCCCGTCTGCCCAAAATGCAAAGCGCAACAAAACAAATTTAATTTTGATAAAATTAAAGGACCTGCACAAACGGCAAGCCCTTTCTGATAACTGGTGGAACATAGTTTTCAATTTACGAACTCAAAGCGATGAAATTCTAGTCTTAAAATCTCAACTCAACTTTATACACGAATGTTCAATAATATAAGTTTCAATTCTCTCAACCAGCAATACCGTCCCCAATGCAGCATGAACAATATAAATTTCTTTCAAATCAACCTCAAAAAATTATTGACTTTAAACAAAAGTTCTATTATTTATATATATGGTTAAAGTTAAGCACACCTCCCTCATGGTGTGCTCTTTTTGTATCCCGCCGCCAACGCTGGCAAAACGGCCATTTCCGAATAAGTCAAGCCCTAATACTTCGCCTTGTACACCTCAAGACACTTCGCCATGTCAAGAAAGGTTTTCATGTGCCGGTGGCACGTTATCGGCTCACGCGGTGCCTCGACATAAACATATTCAGTCCTGGCGCAACCGCAGAGTAACAGTATCAGCAGGCAAAGGGCTGTCCCAATTAAAACCACCCTTGTCCTTCTCTGCCTCTGCTGCCTCCTCAATCTCGCATAGTCGCTTATCGGCTCGTAACGCCTTTTCATCTCGTTTCGCAATTTCCGCCTCCAAAAATGATGTTTTCCCCAACAGGGCGCTCTTTTCGCCCTGCAATGCCGCAATCTCCCTGCCCCGTTCGATGTACAAGCTTACCGTGATATACAGCGCCAGCAGCAGCCCCGCCACGGCGTACGTTAAAAATTTAGTCATCAGGCACCTCAATTTTCGTTTTTGGCTGCTGGCGCGTTTTCTCCAAAATATCATTTATTTGCTCTTTTAAGGCCTTTCTTTGGTCAAAAACGTCCCAAAACGCTTTGCCACGGCCATTATAAACAAAATTTCGGTTTATCTTGCGCGCCGTAGCCTCAATATCCGGCCGGTATATCCATATATCCTTCATTCTTTCCATCTCCCGGTTTTGATAAGTTCCGCAATTCGCCTCGCCCTTTTGGGCGTATCAACCGACGCATATTTTGAATTCAGGCATTCTTTCGCTGCTTCATCCCAACGCCGAAATCTCATATATCGCAGCATTTTTCGAAACTTCAACAGCCCTTTTATCCCCAATTGAAAACACAAATCTATAAGCGCATATTGCCGCTCGCTATCCAACTCTTTAAAAAAGAAAATCTTACTTTCTAATAATCTCAAACACTTTTCAATATCATTTCGAAGCAGCATCAGCGCGGCATTTTTAGTAATTCCGTGCTGATAGTCTCCCACCGCACGCAATTCTTCCGGCGTAAACGGATTAGTATCAATACACCTGCCGATACCTATTGTCAGTTTTCCTTTGGTATCATAATAAGGCATAAGACGGCAACCTTCATGCCCCTCAATGCGTTTCATTATAACATCACCATTCAACATTATTCTAATCTCCCCGGCTCCTCTGATAATGTTCATCAAGCAAAATCCCCAGCTTGGCATTAAGCTCGGCCAGAAGCTTGCTGTTTTCCTCCAGCCTTTTGCCCACCACGTCAAACCTGTTTATTGCCGCCGCAGATTCCCGCTCCAATACATCAACTTTCGCCTCAATCGCCCCTTGCCATTTGCCGAAACGGATAAAATTCATCGCCACTCCGGCAATCGCCGCAATGGCGCACATTCCTTCCCAACTCATCATAATGCCCCCCAAATTGCCGCCAATGCTCCGGGCGCATAAATTGCTGCAGCTACGCCGACCACACAGCCGCAGAGGATTAAAAAAAGGCAGATGATAAACAGCTGCCTTCTAGTCAATTTTTCTATAACCTTTTGCTTTACCGTATCGCTCATCACTTCCACCCTTTCAGCCACTGATACAGATTGACACTCCAGCGCACGAACCACGCTTTCCAGGCTTCCAGCCCGTCTGCCCGCCAGATTTCTACCAAAACGTCGGTTGCCGTTTCCCGTCGATACCTGTCTTTATGATTGCACATCCAGTCATGGAAACAACTTGCCCGAATCCCCTGACGCAAATCTTTGTTGGAAAACAGAAAAGTAAACGGGGCTTTCACCGTAACCCCGTCAAACTCAAACCCTGCCGGAATTTTTATTCCCTCATACTCCAAAGACACCAATGTGTGATATTTATCACCGTTTATTCCAAAATATATTATCATCCCTTATATTCCCTTTACATCCAAAGGTTTCCAATAGCTTGTCCAGTCCGTCTCCGTACCGGATGCGGGAACGCCCCCGGTTTTTAGTTCAATCTGGTCAAGCTGCATATCACCGTTAAACGACGCGTTGCCGTCGTTGGAGAGCCAGAAATTCTCCTCGCTCATAAACACATTGGCGGCAACCTGCACCGCCTGCTCCCATTCCGCTAAGGCCGGCAATGTTTCCAAAGTATACGAACCGTTGTCTGGCAGAACATACAGCGTCGACGTATAAGAACTCGTTTCGGAATCATAAATCGACCGGACTTTTATCCAATATGCCGTATCCGCCGTCGCCGTACCTCCGGTCGTTCTCGAACCGGAATAGACGCACCACGCCGTACCGTAAAGCCCGAAAAAAACATTCGTCGTCGCGTTTCTGAAAACCGTATTGTATCCCGAAGGCGTCTTCGGCGTTATCTTGGCGGTGAAATCAAAATTCTGCGGAAAAAACGAAACATTCGGCAGTTTCTTGTCTGCTACCAGATAATTTCCGTCGGTAAAAGTTGCGGCATTACCCGAATATGTAACTTCCCCCACTTGGGTAAAATTAACTGCCGGAAACGGATTTGTAACGTGCGATTCGATAACCTTATGCCCAAGCCATACCTTACCGGACATACTCTGCGCTTTGTTAAACTCGGTTTCCCCGTCGTAAAAACAGTTCCAGTCCTGCATTGTACCGTCATCATCCGTCAAAGCTCCCGGCAGGATACCGTCGGCACTGGTCAGATAACTTTTGCCCGCAGGAGCCGTAACCCCTTTATAACCCGTATAACTGTTTCCGTTCGGCAGCAATCCGGACGATACCGTCAAAATTGAACCGTCCTGCGTAATCGTAACCCCGTCGTACGGCTCCAATGTTACATCATCCACCGTATCAACCGTAATGCTTTTGCTGACAACCTTGTCCCAATACCTGTCTTTAACGATTTTGTATTGAAACGGCATTCCCGCATAAACCTGTTCATTATATGTCGTCATTCTGCTGCTCCCGTAAATTCAAACGTATCCGGGTCGGGCGTTACATTGACCGTCAAAGAAACTTTTGGCGGCAGCACCGTCGCAACCTCTATTTTGCCGTCCTGCGTTTTACCCGTCGTGTAGCCTGTCAAAGTCTGGTAAGGAATGACATATTTCTTATCAGGATTATAAGCAAACCATTCTCCGGTTGTCGTTTCCAACTTGAAAAAATACGGATATATACGGCTTGTTGCCCCAGCTCTGCTATATCTGTAAGAATATGCCGCAAGCGTTTTGTCAGCACTCAAAGAAAGGAATACGACTGAATCATCTAATGGAACGGCAAGAGCCGACGTGTCTATAATCGGCGTTATGTCCGACCAGCTCTTATCAGACTTGTCAAACTGATAGATTTTCGCCCCGAAGTCCTCAACAAAGCCAATCTGCAAAACCCCTGTTTCAATGTTATAGACAATTGCTGATTTCTGCCCTTTCATTTTGCTGAACAACGGGTCATTGACAGCTTCCAGAGAATAATTCTCCGTAATTTTATACGTATTTACCGTAGTCAGATAGTCGTCTAATCTGTAATAGGCTGTACTATCCGTGCCAAATACATAATCTCCCGGTTCAAATCCCGTAACGTACAACATAAAAGCATTGGGAAACTGTACCGTTCTTATCAGGCTGTAGGTTGTCCGGTCATAAACATCAATAACACTGTCATGTGCATACAATATCTTGCCATCTGCTAAAATAACCCTGTACTTAGTATTTGATTGCTCGACTGGCATATTCAAAATTATTAACGGCTCTCCTGTCGTATCAACCGTGTTTGTTTCGTAATCATAAGGATAAATATCCACCTTGGTGGAAGTCGGATTTATTGCCAGAGCCAACCCGTCGCCAAGCCATACCATAGAATTGGGAAACTGTCTTTGCGTATTTAAATCACAAATGGAACATGATAAATAATCGCCACTCCGAATGTAATAATAACTGTAAACGGTCTTTCCCTCAATTATGTCGATTATCCTAAAAGACGGTAAAGTTATATTTGAAAATACCTCTTTGTCCCAACTGTCGCTGTTTTCGTTATAACGCCATAAATCCTTTGAAATAATAAAATTATTATCCGTAAAATATCTGGCCATCGGCGGACTATTGGTTGTACTATTATAACCAGATGCTGACCACTGCTTCGTTTCAAAGTTCATCTGCCGAACCAGATACACCTGCTTGTTTGCCGCAACAACCTCCTCTCCGGTCTGGTTTACCGCATAAATAACATCTCCGGAACCTCCGCCACCGGAATATACGACTGCATTTGTTATCCCTTTCATGGTTCACCTCACTGGCAAATAACGCTTGCCGCCACAATTGCTGCTTCCGGCTGCGTCTTGGCAAAAATCTTAACCGTATTGTCGTATGCCGTTGCAATCGGCGCTAAATTGCCGCTCTCCGCATCAGACGGATTAAACGCGACAATCGGAATCATGCCTGCCGTAACGCCGGGCAGCGTCGCCGTTGCGCTGTAACTATATCCTTCAAGGTAGCTGTCTTCCGCCCAATTCCCGAAAGAAACGTCTGACGCTTTGATAACCGGCGGCACAACCGGTATTTTCCCGTCAACTTCGGCCTTTGTATACACATCCGTTGCATTGGCTTTTTGTTCCAACAGCCCGTCCAGCTCATCGCTGCTGTATGACTTATAAATGGCAAATTTCTCCCAATATTCCGATTCGTCAGCCGGTTCGTTTCCGCTGTTGCTTTTTCCAAGGCTTATCCACCAATATCCCTGATACCGAACCAATTCTCCCGCGTCATAGGAATTTTCTTCCTGCCAGTAACTGGTTCCCTGCCCGCTGTAGTCTAGCTTGATAAACTTCTTGATAAACTGTTCAAAATCCTCTTCGCCCGGCGGCATCTGCAGGCAACGCGCATTTTTTTAATACAATTCCTGCAAAGCCATCACAATATGGTCAAGGCTGTACTCATAATCGGCTGCAGGAAAATTCTCCCCCTCAATAAACCGAACCAGCTGGTTAAGCACGACGCTGCGCACAATTGTTATAATCATACCCTCCGCCGGAGCTGCTGCAAATTCAATACTTCCGCCGTCATCCTCGCCGCTGCCCATAATCACATAATCAACGTTTTTCACAAACTTTTCAAATGTCTTGTTCTTGTAAACATCAAGCTCTTCATCAAAAAACTTATACGGTACCGCAAAATTTTTTGTCGCACCGTTGCCGATATACGACATGATTCCTAATCCTGAACTGACTGTCATATTTCCTCCATAAAAAAAGCCCGGCACTAACGCGCGGGCAGTTGCTGACAAAAAAGGCCGGAACTATGTCCAGCCTTTAATCTGCTAGTATAATAGAAAATACTTTCCCCTATGTCAAGAGGCTAATTGTACGTATCATCAGAAAGTATTCGATCTCTTGCCGCCAACATCATATCCCTTCTAAATTTGAATTCATCGTTGTTCTTACACACATTATAAATTCCTGCATGTCCGCCTCCTGTATGAGCTACATCTAAATTCATATGATTTTCTTTTCCAATTTTTTTAACAGTTCCTACATCTAAACAACAAAATCTACTTCGCTGATTTATCTTTATTCCTTTACTTTCCAAATTCTTTTTTATTTTTGTAAGATTCTTATGCCAGTATTCCCACCACTGCACTGATATACAGGGCTTCTCGTTTTTCTCAAGAGCTATTCTTATATCTTTATCACGTAATTTAAATGCATCAAGTTCAAGTTCTCCGCCTTTCTTTTCATCTACCCGGCAATGCCTAACAATATGCTGGTTATCCGGTAATATTTCATACCCCCCATTTCTAACACCTGATAGGATTTGCGTAAAAATCTTTGAAAAAGTCATTATATGTACCTGTATTTATAATATCTTTATTATTAACCAATATAT